>ERZ772865.310-NODE-310-length-55656-cov-13.033632_pt1 | contig 55656 bp, 61 predicted proteins | sample MGYA00512133_ERZ772865 | MGnify/ENA primary metagenome ERZ772865 (study PRJEB29015, sample SAMEA2737722) | human gut metagenome | biome: human gut; feature: human-associated habitat; material: faeces | place: China | collected 2012 ...
CCGTAGGCATCAAAGTCGGGGGCTTTTGACCCCGACATCAACTAATTTATTATATACAAATTTTCTCTTTGTGTCTACCTTCTGAATCTCGCTTTTACACATGTATCTATTTTTATACTTTTAATAAATGTAAACTGCATCACCCGATTCCGCCCAGTGCGATTCCCAGAATCAGCACTAAAAAGCAGACTGGAATATACAGGTATTTGCAAACCGGTACAAACCATTTCGTAAATGGCTTTTCCCTTCCTTTATTGATCTGCTCTTCCACATAATCTTTTCCGCATAACCAAAAGAACATAATCCCGGCAAGCCCTGCTCCAAGCGGACAAATATAAATCGACAGCACATCCATCCAGTCGGATACAATTCCCTGGATCACAACCGAAATCACCGCTCCGATGACCGCGATCACTGCACACGCCTGGACTCTTCCAAGATGCAGCTTCTCCTGTACAGTTGCAATCGGTGCTTCATATAAATTGATCAGCGAAGTCAGACCCGCCAGCAGGACTGCCACGAAAAAGATCATTGCGATCACCGGCCCTCCCGGCATCGACTGAATCAGATGCGGAAGGAAAATAAATAAAAGTCCCGGTCCTCCCTGATCTAACTTTGCCCCTGTGGTTGCCATTGCCGGAATGATAACCAGTGCTGCAAGTATAGCAGCAAGTGTATCGAAGAAAGCGACTCTTGCTGCTGCCGCAGGAATATTTTCCTCATCCGACAAATAAGATCCATAAATCAGTGTTCCATTTCCCGCAACGGACAGTGAAAAGAAGGCCTGTCCTAACGCAAAGATCCATGTTACCGGATCTGCCAGCGCCTTTGGATCGATTCTGAAAATATATTTATATCCTTCTGCTGCCCCCGGCTGGAATGCTACATAAACTGCAAGGATCACGAACAGCCCGAAAAATAACGGCATCATAAACTTATTTGCTTTCTCGATTCCACTGACAACTCCCAGCATCAGAATCCCCATACATAAGATCAGTGCGGCAATCTGCCAGCCATTATTTCCAAATGCGGATGCCATACTTCCAAATGCTCCGCTAAATTCCTCCACACCCTTCGGTGCAAGTGTCTTTCCTGTAAACGTTCCCACTGCATACTTCAGGATCCATCCCATCACAACCGTATAACCGATTGCCATCGCCATTGCCCCAAGTACCGGGATCATCCCCAACGCTTCCCCGTACTTTCTTTTTCCTTTCCGCTCACATGCGATTCCAAACGCATCTACCGGGCCGGATCTTGTTGCACGCCCGAAACTCATCTCTCCGATCACCCCGGTAAATCCGACCAGTGCCACAAAGATAAAATAAGGGATCAAAAATGATCCTCCTCCATAGGATGAAACTCTTGTCGAGAACATCCAGATATTCCCCATACCGACAGATGAACCAATGCACGCTAAAATAAAGCCCCACTGGCTCTTGAACGACTCTCTTTGCTTTTTCATAAATTTTCTCCTCTATCTCTCCGCTCATTAGTATAATGGTGCCAGGGTCAAAAGGTCTGAAACCACGTGGGTTTGCTCATAAGTGAGTGAAAGACCTTCCCCCAACATCATAATAATAACAGAGATCTGAACATGTTAAAAGGGGAAGTTCCCCTCGTCACATAGAAACGCCACATAGGAAGTGTCACATAAGAAACATCACCCAGAAAGGAAAGATGAAATGAAACCAGGAGAAGCACTTGACATTGAATCACAGATATTTTCCGACTGGATCATAGGACACTATCAGGAAAAGAATGTCAGATATGTTATCACCTACGGAAATGACTATATTATTTTTTCTGGCAGGATTCTGATCTCTCTAATCCAGATCTTTCTAACACTGCCCCTATTTCCTCACCAATAAGCTGCAAAACATCAATAACTACTGAATTGCCAAACTGCTTATATGCTTGACTTTTACTGTCAGAAATCTTATACGTGTCGGGATATCCCATAATTCTGGCACATTCACGGGGATGAAGTTTTCGCGTCTTTCCATTGATCAAATATCCACCCGTCTTGGCAAAAACGCCGCCACCGGATGCAGAGAGTGTGATCGCGATTCCCTTTGTGCTGTAAATTCTTTCTCCCTGTCCACCTTTATTAACAATGCCCAGTCGGATCGACTTATTACTGTATTGATCGTCCTCAATCCCATTGAAATAAGTATCAGGTCTTTCCACATACAGATCTTTGACCATTTCTTCATCATCAAGAAGAAAATTTTCCACATGCCGGGTCAGTTTAAACGGTTTTGGATAGCTGAATCCCGTAATCCCCAGATCATTCCTGAAACAAACCATATAAATTCTTTCTCTCTTTTGAGGTATGCCATAGTCAACAGCATTCAGCACTTTCTGATAAAATGTATATCCGAGCGTTTCCATCGTTCTTTTGACAACCTCTAAGGTCTTTCCATGATCATGGGTAGCAAAATTTTTTACATTCTCCATAAAGACGACTTTCGGTTTCTTTGCTTTTACAATTCTCGCAACATCAAAAAATAACGTCCCCCTGCTGTCCTCAAACCCCCGCTGCTTCCCGCTGATCGAAAACGCCTGGCATGGGAATCCGGCACAGAGGATATCATGATCCGGTATTGTATTCTCATCTACCTGCGTAATATCGCCTTCCGGAATATCGCCAAAATTATCTGCATAAACTTTTTGCACCGGAACATTCCATTCATTTGAATACACACACTTCGCCCCCAGCGACTCCAGTGCAATTCTGAATCCGCCCAGTCCTGCAAATAAATCAATGAACGAATACCCTGCCAATGACTTTTTTTCTATCGTGATCATTTAAATAACTCCCCATCTACTTTCTCTCGATTATAACGCACAGCACTATAACTTTCAATATTCCAAAAGTTTCCGGTTCCGTTTGTTACTGTCAAGTAATCGTTGGCAACTTTCTTTTTGATTTATCCTTTTGTTGAAATAGTCCTGTTTCTACACTAATTTCTAATATCCAGCCATGTGTAGCAATCGCTTTCTCTCCCCCTGTATCTTTCCGTCCAGTCCGACCACATGACCCATCACCGGATATTCGTATCCTTTTCCTTCTTTCTTCGGTGCTTTCGCCGACATCAGGATCTCTCCATATAATTCTTCTACTTTTTCTTCTTCAAATACTGGGCTTCTCAGACGTTCCGTTACTTCATACAGTTTCCCACTGCATTTCTTCGCCAGAATTTTTGCCAGATGATTCCCACCCCTCCGGCTCCAACTCCTGTGCCCGTGTTTCATCCTCTTTGCAATTACACTCCACACATGGTTCTCCATTGTTCCCATGTTCCGGTATTCCAGCCCTTCTGGTGGTTCCGGCAGGTCAAGCCCCTGCGACTGGTATGGCAGGAGCCCTTCCCGGTTATTCTCGTAATACCGGATCAGTTCTTCCACGTCCTGAATCTCATCATCGTCACTCAGACTGTTCCAGTAAATCTCCAGATACCGGAATACTTCTTCGATCTCTTCTTCCCTCAGAAGTTCTAAAACAGCTTCCCGCACTGCCCTTTCATGGATCTTTTCTTTTACCTCTTTGTTCCGATGGAACGGGTCTAACTGGAAGCACGTACTCTTATCTTTTACTTTCTTAATCCACGATGCCCCATCTGCATTTAAGATCCTCTGGCTTACTTCATCCAGATTGAACTCCTGTGCGATCACTGCCTCCCGGTATTCCTGGAATTCTTTTGCTTTTGAAAAACCAGCAACTACTACTTTATTTTCCAGGGCATAACGCTCCGGACCGGTTTTTCTCCAGCCATCATAAGCGATCCCTATCTTGATCTCTGCCTTATCCTGCTTTTCCTTTTTTCTGTCTTTGCCCTGCAGTTTGATATAAACTCCATCTGTTTCTTCAAACAGGACAGGAACTTCTTTTTCCCCTTTTACATGACCTTTCTTATATTCTTCTGTCAGCGTTGCTTCTTCATTGTAGACCTTTTCCCCTAACGCCTGGATGACGTTCCATACTCCCATTGCACTGATGGTCTGTCCTGTCATCTCGCTGACTTTCGCGGCACATTCCCTGTAAGACAGCTCCGTGATCCCTTTTACCAGCAATTCTGCCATGTTTGTTGAAATCAGCCCCACATGGTCCAGTTCCAGTGTTTCATCCAAAAGATACACAAAACGTTTGGTGCCATCTTCCTCTATTACCTCATAGACCATTCTCTGATAAGTCACTTCACCATACACGGTTTTTACGGTTGTCTGTCTGGCACCTTTATTCCGGTACTTCTTCTTGTCCCTGTCCTCCATCAGCATCCGGTCATACCGTTCCAGGAATTCTTTTGTGAACTCTCTTCCGATCTGGCAGACCCATGCATAAATATTTTTCTCTAACTCCTTGAATATTACACCATTTTCCTTTATCATTGAATTCATCATACAGACTCCTTATGTTTTTTCTCGTCAATTAAACAATAAGATAAATCTGTATGATTGGGAAGAGGTTTCGATCTCTTCCCTTTATTTTTGCCAATGATAATTATACTCTAAGATTTTATCCTTACCGATACCCATTACTTTTGATAATTTTGACTTTTCAAACAAGTTATCTGTACTGGAGGCTTTTATAACCATTTTTCTGGATATTTTTCCAGGTGCAACCCTGCCTTTCATATCCAAATAAATTCTTTCACGTTCCTGCTTCAGTCCCATTTTATTAGAGAATCTTGCATACTCATCTAACTGTCCTTGGTACTTACACTTTGCAAGCATCACATCATCCGGATCAGCACCGCCTTTCTGCAATAGCTGCACCTTTTCACGCTGTGCCCGCATGGCAGTTTCCATTTGACGCTGTCTTTGCTTTGCTTCATACAGTGTATATTCTTTACCACGGAACTCGGTCGGCTCGCTTTCTTTCCGATTCTGTTCGTCTAGCCAGTCATCCGTATAAGTTCGTACCGATACACCGGGAACAAAAGGGAAATAAGTATGGTAGCAGTTTGCTCCACATAGTCCGATTACTGTACCGAGTCCACAGACATCATACAATTGCTGCTGACTCCACACTCTGCCCTGCCATATCGTATGCGTTGGTCTCGCCCCTGCGTGCCATTCCACTTCTAAATATTCCGTACCGAGCTTTTCAGCATTATATTCCGCAATCTTCCCAGAAAGCTGTGTCAGTCCGGTCATGACAGCCCGTCTTGCTGCGACCTCGATTCGATTTGCATACCCCGATGAATATTCTATCTGCCGAAGTCCACTATTCGTAAGCTGAGTGACTACCCGCCGGAGAACTGTATTATAATCAAACGCTCCTGTGACAATGTCCATGCAGGCATTATTGAGATACCCACTGCTTTCAATGTTTCATGACCGTCTATGATACGGTACACGAATTTTATAGTTGTATAGTTAATGCGGGTAGTCAGCCAACTGGGAGCCATCATGTCCGCATCTTTTGTTACTGTATATGATTTCATAACATCCATCTAAAAATGGTATAAAAATACCACTCACTCCGAAGAATGGGTGGTATCAGTTATTTTCGTATATACTATCGTGTACTTTTTGAGCCTTTCGTCCAAAGTTGTTATAGTCATAATAATCCGGTAGTTCAAAACCTTTTTCATCTATAAGATTACTAATAGCATCAAGAACTTTTCTTACATCCGTTTCACTTAATAACTCATCGGAATTTTGGAAATTGTCTTTTATAAATTTTCTATCATCGTCTGTGAATATCATTTTATCCCCCATCTTTCTGTGGTGTAGCTTGAATTAGTTTTTTGTCTGTTATACTAATAACAACAGATGCTCGCTTTCCGAAATATTTTTGTCGCTCATCACCGTCACTCATTACTATTTTATCACCAAATCCAATTGGATTTTCAAGTGCGTCTTTAACATCCTGCACAGGAGTACCAAGCCTCATTCCAGGATGAGTTGTTGATACGTGTAAAAACTAAGGATGAACTTGTGCAGCGTATCTATAGATACTTCGATGAAGTAAACGAACAACCTGTCGTATATCACTGGAAGTATAAGCTTGAAGAAATTAATTCAAGTGAAGAGGTGGTGGTTGATACGTTGCCAATTCAAAAGTCCAGTTAATTAATAACGGTTATACTAGTAATAGCACATAAAAAACTCCTAAAAAAGAAGAAAAAATTGACTAAGATATATATCGTGGTATATACTGACATTAAGAAAAAGAAAGGGGTGACGTATCATGATGACAGCAAAAGTTTTTGAAAATGGAAGAAGTCAGGCAGTAAGGCTTCCAAAAGAATGCAGATTTGCCACTGATGAGGTAGTTGTAAATAGAATTGGTGACATTGTGTTACTTATGCCAAATACAAACCGTTGGAGTTCTTTTCTCCAAGCGGTAGATCTGTTCTCTGATGATTTTATGGAGACAGGAAGAAATCAGGGAATGGAACAGGAAAGGGAAGAACTATGAGATATATGTTGGATACGAATATCTGTATCTATGCGATTAAGAAAAAGCCGGAGGAAGTGTTCAGGCGATTACAACAACATGATCCATCAGAAGTATGTATTTCAGCAGTCACCTATGCAGAATTAATGCATGGCGTGGAAAAAAGTAAAGCGGTGGAAAAGAATCGCCTTGCCCTCACGTTATTACTGGCCAACATTGAGATTCTGGATTTTGACAGTTTGGCTGCGGAAAGTTATGGAAAGATCCGGGCTGATTTAGAAAAAGCAGGAACACCAATCGGTCCATTGGACATGATGATTGCCGGTCATGCACAGTCATTAGGATATACGGTTGTTACAAATAATACAAAAGAATTTGATCGGGTAAAATCATTGAAAGTTGAAAATTGGGCAAATTAGTTGGAAGGGATGATTCTTCGGAATCGTCCCTTTTTTCACATGGTATCAAAATTAATTTTGATACCATGTGAAAAGGAGATCAGAACAAAAATTTTCTTTCAAAGGGAAATCTTCCTTTTTCGTGTACCATTCCGAATCTCCTTTTCCCTGCCCGTCTCAGGGAGAAAAAAGAGGAAAGTCCGCAGGCTTTTCTGAATTAAAGAAACCACTCTAACCCGCCTTGGCAAAGCGGGGATTTTTTTCTTCAAAACAGTTCTTTTATACAAATATGAAAATTTTCGTTATTAAAAATGTGAGGTGCTATTAATAGCACCTCACATTTTAATAAAAATAAAAGCTGTATTTTAAACGATCAATTTGTAATTTTTCCTGGCAGGAAGGCTGTGAATTACTACAATAAAAAGCAATGAAAAATGATGCAATTTTACCATTACATATTCATGTCTCTATTCTATTCTTATCTGGGTTACCGAGTGGTATACCAACCGGTTACAAACCGGTATACCAAGCATATTTCACTCTCTGGAAGTGCAAAAAAGACAGCCCCAAAGAGCTGCATATCTTGACTAATCAGATTAGCTATGATATTATAATGCTGTCGCACGGAATGGACGCTTTCCGATGCGGTTCCGGTAGCGATTCCGCCGGGCAAGGATTGAAATAATGGCATTCAAAATGATGTTGGTGTCACACGGATTGAATATTTTAACGTGAGAAAAGAGCGGGGCAGAACCCCGCTCTTATTCGTTTACGCATTTTCCTCCGTAGCACTCATAGAATTGATCTGTTAATCTTCCGAGCTGGTCCGGTGTTAGATCTTCTTTCATGTCATCTGGAATCCACTTATAGCAAGCCCTGAATGTCTCCGTGTTATTGCCTATTCTGCAAGCTTTCTTGACCTGCTCGAGCTTATACATTTCTCCAAGTTCTTCTAGCGTGATTTCTCCAGATTCAACCGCATCTCTTCCCTCTCTGGTCAAAATTTCCATCGCTTTTCTTTTGCTTATTGTTCCAATTCCTTTTATCTTCACCCTGTCGTCCTCCTCTACTCTGCAAACTGTTCCAGAAACTCGTTTACATCTTCCAGCGTTCCAAGTTCTACTTTTTCGCTGTTCGGATTGTCGCTATAGTAAAATGTATCTCCATCTTTCCAGAACGTAAAAGAGCTATTACTGTAAACCCAGAAAGCTTTTTCTGTTAATTCGTTCGTACCTGTAAATTCATATCTTTTCATCTTTCATTCCTCCATTTGCTTTTTAATGTCAATCGTGCTATAATCTAATTACTTGAGAGCGGTGGCAAGTTCCGCCCTCTCTTGTGTGCCTGAGCCGTTGTTATAGGCTCTTTTTTTAATTGTCTTCGATACCCTTTTGAGTGTCATCAATAAGGCGGTCAACCATCTTTTACCAATATTTCAATTTCTTTTGCTGTCATGTTCTTATCCTCCTTAAAATTCGAGTTCGTCCAGTTCCTAGACGTATTTCTTTTTTCCGATCCACCATTCATAATCTGGATCGATATCTGCCCTTTGAAGTCTTTCCAATACCTCGTCAAAAGAGACCTCATAAGGCTCTTCAGGATCAATGAAATCGCAAGAACTTAGCTCCTGACAAACCCAGGAATCCCCGTCTTTCCAAAATTTGGAGGTGTATACATACTTACCCCCATTATTGCCAAGGTCCGGATCATAATCGCTCCAGTCCTTAATCGTTATGGTCTCTCCCTCCATCACGTTATACTCTTCTCCGTTCACTGTAATTGCATGGCTCTTCATTTTCTTATCCTCCTTTTTTCGTTCCTTGCAAGTATTATTATAGTCTATTTTCGTATACTTGTCAATAGTCTATTACCGTGTATTTTATTTTCTTTTATACTCCATAATATCGGCTGGCTGACAATTCAACAGCTTGCAGAGGTTGCATATCACTTCGCAAGTGACATTTTCATTTTTCGTCAGCTTGGCTACTGTATTGGAATGTAGCCCGTTATTTTTTAGCCATTGCTTATTAAGTTCTTTCTTTTCTAATACTTCCCATAGCTTGGAAAAATCTATATAACCATTTTCGCCATAGTTAGCCATATTTAACACCTTCTTTCTATAAATATATGATAATAGATTTTTTCTCATTAGTCAACGTCTATTTCCTTGTACTATTTGCACAAGTCAAGTATTATTCTAATCGTCTATTTTTGTGTATTTTGTCAATTCACAAATCGTCTATTATCGTGTATTATAATAACTGTAAACAAGATACAGCAACGGCCAAACAGGACAAACAACCAGACGCCCCGAACCACTCAATACAATGAGGACATAAGCAAGCGATCTGATTAATTAAAAAACCTGAGGCAGTCGCAGAAAAAAAGAAAACGGAGGAAATTAAAATTCTTTCCCGGTGGATTTGTCAACAAAAGATATTTTGATATTGCACCCTAGAGCGTCAGCAATCTCTTCCAGTTCCGATTCTCGGAAGTTGTCGCGCTTTAACATCTGATAAAAATTAGATGTTGATTTGTTCAGTTTTTCCGCAAGGTCTGAAACTGGAATTTCTCTATAACCGCATATCATTTTTATAGTTTTCGTCTGCATGATGTCACCTCTTTTTTTCTTTATCATAGCAGACAAAACCCAAAAACGCAATATCCAAATATAACTATAAAATTATAAAATAGTTGTTGACAATGCCAAGATATCACTATATAATATAATTATAAAATAACAAAAACGAATTTTAAACTAACAAAACGGAGGGAACAAAAATGAAAAAGACAATAAAAAAGATAATGATCATTTTGGTAGCTCTATTGACGATGATCCCATATTCAGCAGCGTACGTCTTGTCGTACCTGCTTAAGATGAAAGACCGAGAGGATATGTTGACGCCCGCAGAATGGATTGCCCTCTACAAAGAGTATGAAGTAGAGGACGAGGAAGAGTGAAAAAGTAAAAGCCGGCACACCCAACCACAAGCGAGCCGGCACCAATCAAAAGAAAGGTTAAAAGGTGGAACTTATGAATGGATTATTCAGAGAAGAATACAATGGGGCAAATGAGAAATTATACAAAAAAGGTTATTACGCTTCTAATATGGTAGAACCATATAATGACGAATACGAACTTACAGACAGAAGCGGGAAAACGGTTATTGACCACTTGTCACTTGCACAACTGGAAGCGTTATCAGAGCTATTATAAGGAGGTAGAACCATGAAAGATTATACAAAGTTTATGAAGTGGGCAGTTGTTTACTTTATCGACAGAAAGACGCAGGACGACAGAAAAAGCAAATTACACGTTGAAGCGTTATTTTCCAGCCCAGTACAAGCAGAAGATAATTATATTATTCGAAATGATGCAAAGCGGTATATATTGCACGTTGCTGATCTGGAACGGTTCGAAGAGTTCTATAACTTCTTGCAGGACTTAAAAACTAAATACGGCAAAAAAGCTATTTACCATTTAGATGAAAAGAATTTCACAGTTGACGAGGAAAATAAATTCAGACAGCTTTTGAACGCTTGGACAGATTTTAACGAAATCGCATAGCCGAAACGGTCATTTTTGACCGTCAGCCGTGGGATGGTCTCCCGGCTCTGACGATGGCAGACCAGAAAGGAAATTTAATATGAAAAAAATAGGCATGTATGAAATAATGGCGAAAAAAAACAATATGATTTTGGCACATGACAATTATTATGGCGATTATTTTTTGGGAACACTGGAGCAGCTAAAAAGTCTTAGCTGTCCGGTAAATCAAATCGGAACACTGAAAGAAATTAAGAAGGAACTTACACGCTGGAAAAACGGGGTGGATAGAAATAATGGTTATATGCTGGAAATTGAAAATTGCTTTCTTGGAGTTTTAGAAAATATGTAAGCCGAAACGCTCCCGCCGTGGAGCGTCCGCAACGATTCGCCCCGTTGTGCTGATGATGGCAGGCGAGAAAGGGAAAGAGCATGATTAATATTGACATGTGGTACAGCCACAAGCCGGAAGAAGTAACCGGAATAGATTGGAGTTTTAGTGATTTAGATTGCGTGTACTGTGGCAATCTCTACAGGGATAATAAGTGCATCGGAGACTATGAAGCGGACACGATGCAAGAAGTGCAAGAAGCATTTCCACACTTAGCGGAAGGAATTGACAAAGCATTAAACTAGAAAGGCGGCGGGAAGATGAAAAAGTTTACGTTGACCGACACAGAAGTCCGGCGGTTGTGTCAGCTTATCCAGTTGACAGCCGACTACCGGCGAGAAAATCTACAGAGCTGGCAGAAAAGCAATCTTGATTCTGCCGGCGAGGTCGTCCAGCTACTCGAAGACATAGAAAGAGTAGCCGAAAAGATTAGAAAGGAATTAGCCGGATAAGTTCCGGCTTTTTCCAGTACAAAAAACGAACGGGAGGGGACGAAAACGCAAATGAAAATCACAGAAAAAGAATGGCTGAACCTGTACCAGTCGGTCAAAAATGAAAAGTGTGACTGTATACACTGGGACGATGCCCCGGTCACGTCTCGATCCGGCGGTATATCCCACTTGCAGCACATACTGACGAGATCCGTCAAACAGGTTGGAGCGATCCAACTAACCTGCATACTTGTTAGGGATGGCGAGAATATACCGCTATCGGATATTCAGATCACGGACCAAGTGGAGTTGTTGCAGCATATTCCGCACCGGGCGACGGTTAATATTCTGTAAAAATAAAGCCAACACCGACTTTCTGGGTATTGGCTTATTAGTGTTTACTCGTATTCTTTTCGTATCTGTTCCATACGGCTGCTTATTGCGTTCCGGACGGATTCCGGCAGATTCTGAAAGCGTGGAACGATTCCAAAGAAGTCGGACATAATCAGGGCGGCGAATGCATTTGCATCTACTTCCAACGGTTGGAGATTGTACTTCTCATCGCCTATTATGTCACTTGTTTGATACTCTTTCAGGTCTGCACCGTTAGCAATCTGATAAGAATGCCGTAGTTCGTGAGCGATCGCAAAGAACAGCTCAGGCGATATGGTCATATCATTTCGGATTAGTACCGCATCTGGTGTTAATGCCGCTATTTGTGTGCTGGTCCGCATCCGATCAGCAGATACAAACTTAATAGCAGGTACAGATATATCCAATATATCGCAGATCTCCTGAGCAAATTTGATGCAGATTTGCTTTTTATCCATGGCACAACCTCCCTTTTATGAGTGTATAATATCACGGATCAAGCAAAAATGGAATTGAATTTACAGACTGCCCGTGCTGTGCTGAAATATATACAGGTTATTACTTGCGTAGAATAGCCATATCGACAGGCGGAAAAGCCGCAGGTGATTACAAATCGCCAAGGTCAGAAATAAATTTTTCTTTTTGTGGTAGTGAGTCCCCCGAACACTGCCCGCCCCGCCATTTTACCGGCAAAGCCCCCTTTCATTTCTCCGGAAGAAAGTAAGAATTGAAGAATGAATGGATAAATCAACAGAAATCCCCCCGGAGCAGTAATTCCGTGGGATTTCTTTCTGATCGGAGCAAGAGTGGCTGTCTCTGTTACAGTCTCAAATTAATTATGAGACTGCTGGACGAATAAAAAAGCATCCCCTAGCAGGACGCCTTTTTAAAAGGAGTTAAAAACGACTCCGTCTTCATACAACTAATGTTATTATAACAGAAAGTTCATCCGAACGCAAGTTCTTTTTTCGTGTACCATTCCCACCCTCTTCCGATCCGGAACGGATCTCCCTCTCCCTGCCCCCTCCCAGGGAGAAAAAGAGGAGGAAAGCCTGCGGGCTTTCCTGAAAAAAAGCGACCACCCCGGCCCGCCTTGGCAAGGCGGGTGTTTCTTTTTCCCGTCCTGAAGTGTTCCGTTTTGGCTGCTACATCCCTCCCCTGAAACTGCCAGGCTGCCTGTCTTGCGGCTGCACAGGATAAGTCAGATGAGCGGGTCTGTAAAGGATAAAACGAGCGTGGCCGTCCTTTACAGACCCGCTCATCCGCCTTACAGGCAGCCCATGCAAGACGGCAGGACCGCCCGGCATTCCCGATCAGGGAAGCGGCATCCATCAGGGAAGCTTCAGGACGGTAAAAAGAAAGAGTAATGCGTCTTCATACAACTATCAGGTCGCACCACAAGGTGCAGAAAGGAGTTCAAAATGAACAGAGTAGAAAAACTGAATGAGGAATTGAAACGGAGAGGGGCAGAATTTACTGTCAGAGAGCATGAGAAGTGGGTCAATGGAGTCCATTATAAAGGACTTATGTTATGGTCACATCAGAACAACATCAACCCGATCATTTATGATGCGGAGATTCTGACGGATGCGGAAATTGACACGGCAGTTGATAAGCTGATTCATTTCCATGAAATGGCGGCAGAACCACCCATTGAGTATGAAGAGATGATGGATCCGGACTGGTTTCGTAAGCATCTGACCATCCGGCTCTATTCCAGTCGGGCAAAGGAGCATTTTTCAAAAGAACAAGTCGTTTATCGGGATTGTCTGGACATGGCAATGGCACTTTATGTATTCATTCCGTGTTCTGATGAGTACAGCGAATGTGGGGCGGCTGTTCACTATGATGTGCTAGAGGAACTGGAACTGACGGAGCAGGAAGCATTTGAGATTGCGAAAAAAAATATAGAAAAAGAGGTCGTATACCGTTCTATGGAACTGATGATGGGAGAACTACTGACCGGGGAAAAAATGGAGTTCAATGAAGTGGATGAAGAGGGGATGAATGTGCTGACCAATACACAGCGGATGTATGGAGCAGTCGGTATCCTGACAGAATCCATACAGAAAAAGCTGGAGGGGAAATGGATTATTCCCAGTTCCGTGCATGAATGCATCATACTTCCGAACACAATTCCACTGGAAACTTGTGAGACGATATTAAAGGAAGTCAACGACAAGCAACTACAACCCGAAGAGGTGTTAAGCTACTCCGTGTACTGGATTCAGGATGGAAAGCTTACAAGGGCATAAAAAATTTTCGGGGCTTTGACACAAAGCGTCAAAGCCCTTTGAAAGGGGGAAGGAAATGATTGCACAGTATACCTTGGAATTAAGAAATGGTCTGCCCAGTCTTGTAACCGAGAAAATCCACTACATCAGTGAAAAAGGGTATATCAATTCAGAAACCGTCATACAGCTTTTAAATGATACCTTACGTCTGAACAGGAAAGCAGAAGAACACGTGGTCATGCTTGCCTTGAACACTGCCTTGGATATCATCGGTATTTTCCCGATTTCCCACGGAAGTCTGAATGAAAGCCACTGCAGGGGACGGGAAATTTTTCAGAGGGCATTTCTTGTGGGGGCAAATGGGATGATTCTTGCTCATAATCATCCCAGTGGTCACTTAGAGCCTTCCAAAGAAGACCTTGCACGCAAAGAAGAGTTGCAACAGCTTGGAAAGCTGATGGGAATTTATTTACATGATTTTCTGATTGTAAGTCCAACGGGAGCAAAAAGTCTGATGGATTGAAGTTGAAAAAATACGTCAGCATCCTGAAAAGGTAAAAAGATAGAACAAAAAAAGAAATACCTATAAGTCGTTTCTTTTTTTGATTGAAATTATACTAAAATTTTAGTATAATTTTTATTGAAAACCCGTCCTCATCCATTCCATGGATTGTCAGGACGGGTGGAGGAAAGAGCATAAGGGGAATCTGACCCCACGCAAGCGTGAGGCCCAGGCAGTGCCTGGGGATTCCATGGGGACAGGAACTTTAACGGTTATATAAAAAATATGAATAGTAATATATGGGGAAATAGGTTATGAGTGAAGTGAAAATAAGGAATTTACCGCCATATGTTTTGGAGAAACTGACTGAAGAAGCAAGGAAGAAAAAAATTAGCAGGGAAGAATATATACGAATTATCCTGACGCAGACTGCCATGATGCCGGAAGTGAGATTACTGGATGAAAAGTATCAGAATCTGATCCATGAATTGGCCGGGCGATTAAAGTATCAAAATGAAGTGTTAGAAAAAGCGATTGAAATCATTGAGGCAAACAGTTAAAAGAAGAAGGTGCTATTAATAGCACCTTAAAAATTAAGAGGCTATTTATGAAAAAAATATTTGAGTTAAAAGAAGAACAAATAGAAATCATCCGGGAGGTAATGAAGCAACATCCAGAATGTAATACAGAAGCTGCAGCAATCAGATATATCATAGAATCCTATAATTATGAAAAAAGTGAAGCAGAACGAATTTCGGAAAAATTGGAGCGATTAGAATATGCAGTGAAGGAAACGGAAAAGAATAGTCATGTACTTATTGATGTAGTGAATACGATATTGTTTCAGATGAATATCAACCATCTGGTTTCTCCTGGAGCAATTGAGCATAATGTGATTACGGAATCGAAAAAAATCCATGAGAAAAGCCTGAGAAAAAAGAAACAGTATAAGGACAATAAAAGGAAAAAATAATGAGGTGCTATTAATAGCACCTTAATTTTTAAGGAGAAAAAGATGGCTGGAATTGTATCGGGAGTTAATGTTATTACGGAATTTGAAACACCGGAATCGGCAAGTTATTCAGGATATATTGACTACATGAATAAAGAGCAGGGTAAGCAGGAACAGTATAAGGAATATAATGATTATCTTGCAAAAACAGACAGCTTATTTACGATGGAAAAGGATAATCTGAGTGAGAATGAAATTAAAGAGTTAAAAAGCTTATTTGAAAAAGCTCAGGAAAATGGGAGTGTATTATGGAAAACGGTGATATCATTCGATAACCGGTGGTTGGAGCAAAACGGAATTTATGATATGAAAAGCGATATCTTAAATGAAACAAAAATGCGTGAGGCAATCCGAAAAGGTATTGATGCAATGCTGAATAATGAAGGTCTGCAGCACGCATTTTGGTCTGCAGGGATTCACTACGACACGGATAATATTCATGTGCATGTGGCCACGGTTGAACCGATCCCGATGAGACAAAAGAAAACTTATAAGCAATATGAGGTTAGTAGAAATGAAAAAAATAAGCTGGTGCATAAAAAGCCAGTTCTAAATGGGAAGGGAGAGCAGGTTGTAAAAGAGGAATATGTGGGGGTATTTAAAGCATCCAGTATTAAGTTATGTAAGAGTGCTATTGCAAATGAGATTATGCAACAGAGGGATGTAACGTTAGAAATTAATAGTATCATACGGGATCAAATTCTAAAAAATAAAGCAAATATCAGTTTTCGTATGGATCCGAAACTGCAGGAGCAATTTTTTAAAGTATATGAAATGTTACCGGATTGCCCGAAGAATATGTGGAAGTACGGCCAAAATATTATGAAACCCATCCGGTCAGAAATTGATGAATTATCGGATTTATATCTTTCAGTGTATCACGGTGAGGAAATGAAAAGGATAAAAGAATTACTGAAAATTCAAGCGGCACGATATATGGCTGCTTATGGAGATACTGGAAAAGATTATGGAACAGGGAAACTGGAAGATCTACATAAAAGATTGGGAAATATCATATTAGCAGAAATGAGAACTTTCGCATTGGAAGAAAAAGAAAATGAGCAAGAGAAATTTGATGGAAAGGAAATAGAAGAAGTACTTCCTGTGGAAATGGAAGAAATAGAAGATGCTTCTTTGGAAGAAGCAGTTTATAGCAAATGGACGAAAGAATATAAGGAAGCTAGAAAAAGTTTTTATGGATCGGCACTCGAAGAACCGGATGAGGAAAGAGGTATCTGGCTTTATGAGCAGGAAGCGGAAAAAGGGAATGTGCTTGCACTTTTCGATTTAGCAGAAATATATAAGAATGGAAATACAGAAGAAAAAGAGAAAAGTGCTGTGTATTATCAAAGAGCTGTGAAGGGGTGGAAGGTATTAGCGGAAAAGGAAAATTTAACGAATCATCAAAAAGGAACAATTTTATATAAACTTGGAAAATGTTATGACCGTGGATATGGGGTAGAGCGAGATGCAGATCAGGCAAAAAAATATTATCAATCTGCAGAAAGTAAAGGAAACAACTATGCAGCATATTCTTTAGGGAATATCTTTTATTATCAAGAAAAAGATCAGGAGACTGCATATGAACACTATAGGAAAGGTGTCTCTGCTCAATATCGAAAGAATCCATTTGGTGATTATCAATTTGCTGTTCTATCGGAAAAAGGAATCGGTGGAAAAGAAGGAGAAGTACAGGCAGAACAATATTTTGAACAAGCTTTAAACGGATTTATACAATTGGATAAAGATATCAATGATCCAAAGTTAGAATATCGAATGGGGTATATGTTTTACCAAGGAATTGGAACGGAACAAGATACGGAAAAAGCGTTGGGATATTTAAAAAAAGCAACGGTTAAGGGTCATGCATACGCTGAATGGCTGATTGGAAAAATTTATTTAGAAAAAGGGAAAAAGGAAGAAGGAATAAATTGGTTAAAGAAAGCTGCAGAACATGAAAATCCTTTAGCTCAATATACGATTGGTAAATTATATTTAAAAGGGGAAGAAGTCGAAAAAAATCCGATGAAGGCTAAAGAACTTTTTCAAAAAGCAGCACAACAGGAGCATGAATATGCCCAATATTATTTAGGAAAAATGTACTTATTGGGAGAGGACACGGAGCAGAATATAGAGGAAGCTGTAAAATGGTTTGAAAAAGCTTCTGAAAATGGAAATCAGTATGCACAGTACCAGTTGGGAAAAATATATTTAACAGGAATTAATGGAAACCAGAATATGAAAAAAGCTTTAGAATGGCTAAAAAAATCTGCAGAGCAGAATAATCAGTATGCACAATATATGTTGGGAAAGATTTATATGAATGGGATAGGAGTCGAGAAGAATCTGCAGGAGTCTGTGAAGTGGTTTGAAAAGTCTGCAGAGCAGGAGAATGGATATGCCCAATATTATTTAGGAAAGATCTATTTACAAGCCGGAAATATGGAGAAAGCAGGGAAGTGGATTGGCAGGGCCATTAGAAATAGAAATGAAGCAGCAATCCATTTGTATGTAAATGAAGCAACGAAATTAGGAAAAATCAGTGTGGGAAAAGAATTTGAAAAGGTAAAACGAAATTTTAATAAAAGTATGAACCAATTTATCAAGTCATTAAGGAAAGATTATGAAGCATGGAAGAATATAATGGAGCATGACAGAATGCTGGAAAAAGAATTAAATGTAAGCAGTACAGAAGAATTAACAGTGTGAATGATATTTTCTTTAGGATAAATAGCGAGAATCCTCAGTTATTCAATTGCTGAGATGAAAGCAAAATTTTGTTGTAATTAACACTCCATTCAACCATCGAATTTGTGGACATTGAGTAAGACTTAAGAAGAATTACTTCTTAAGTGTTGATGGTTGAAGCAAGAAGCTCTGTAATATTCAAATTACGAGTAGGTCACAGAGGAACTAAAAGGACATCAAAATAGAGGGAATTATTACAGGGTGCTATTAATAGCACCCTGTTTTATGCTACAATAAAAAAAGAAAAATCGGCGTGAAATGAAATGCGTAATGATTGAAAAAATACTAAGCTTTTAGTATAATTAAACTGTAATAAATAATAAAAAAAGGAGAAAAAAGATGAAAAGAATAGTGTTTTTTAATCTAAAAGGTGGCGTTGGCAAAAGTGCCACCAGTACAGCCATTAGCCATATGATGGCGAAAGTTTTTGGAAAAAGAGTTCTCTTAGTGGACATTGATCCACAGGGAAATTCTTCAAGTATTTTCTCAGAGACAGACTATTTTAAGCTTTTGACAGGGCAGATGAAGCAGAAGGTATCTATCCAGGAATTACTATTGGATTCAGAGATGGATCCGCATGAGGGAATTTTAAAAACCAAATATGAAAATTTAGATGTAATCCCGGCTTATTTAAGTCTTGCAGAAGCAGAAGAAACTATTAAGGCAGACAAGGTGCTGCCTCAACAATTTAAATTAAAAACCCAGTTGGATAAGTTGGATGAAGAGTACGATTACTGCATTATGGATTGTAGTCCTTCACTGTCAATCCTTAATATCAATGCATTGGTAGCCGGGGATGAAGTCTATATCCCTATGGGAGTAGATGCAGGGTCGATTATGGGGGCGAGATCGGTGAAAAACCTCGTCCGTATGGTAAAAAGCTATCATCCAAGATTACGCATCATGGGAGCATTTTTTACAAGATATCAGCAGGGAAAAGAAGTGTCAAAACAGGCTGTGAATATCTTTAAGGGGATTATGCAGGATATTGAGTTAATTCCTGTTACGATCAGGAACAATAAATTAGTCGAAGAAAGTTCCTGGCTTCAACAGCCCTTGTTGGAGTTGGATGAAAAAAGGACGGGAACGGCTACGGTAGACTACCTGTTTCTGACAAAGTATATCTTAGATGTAGATAAAGCTGAGTGTACCGAAAAATATTTTGAGTATGTTGAGGCTGAAAAAGCATTGAACAGAATGAAGACATTAAAAAGTAAAAAGAATAGTGGAAAAATCAATGAAGAGCAGTTAAAGGAACTGAAAAATTTGAAAAAGAAATATGAGGGAAAGAAACTTAAAGACTTTATGCGTTTTGGGGAGGAAGTATAATGGGAAAGTTTAAAGATTTTATGGGAGGCACAGGAGCAGGACTCCTGAATGAGGCATCAAAAAATTTGGCAAAGAATAATATGGAGATTACATATATTCCAAGGGACGAGATTTACAAAAATCCGAAAAATGAATACTCTATTTCGGACATAGAAAATTTAGCAGATCTCATTTATGTAATGGGATTACGTGAACCGTTAGGGGTTAAGCCAGAAGGATCTGGATACAAATTAATCGAAGGTGAGCGACGTTTAACTGCAATTGATAAGCTGATTGCAGATGGAAAATGGGAAGGTGATATTCCATGTATTATCAGAGAAAAAGAACTGAAGGTTAATCTTGATATCCTTTCAGATGAAGAAAAAGAAATACTGGAAATTGCCGGTACGAATGCCGGACAGCGAAAATATTCAGAAGCAGACTATTTATTTGAAGTAGAAAAATTAGAGCCAATTTATAAAAAGTTAAAAGCCTCTGGAATTGGTGAATTTACTTATGAGTCAGATACAGGAGAAAAAATAACGCAATCGTTGACTGGAAAAAAGAGTCGAGAGTTACTGGCTGAAAGACTGAATGTGTCACCAGCTCAAGTTGGGAAAATTTCCAAAGTAGCAAATAGCGGAACGGAAGAATTAAAAGAAGCAGTAAAAGATGGAACCGCCAATATTGCAGTAGCTGCAGAAATTGCAGCGATGGAAAAAGAAGATCAGAAGCGTCTGATAGAACAACATCAAAAAGAAAATGGAAAGGCAATCAGTAAGAAAGACGTTGAAGCTTTTAAGAATGGTAAGTCTTTAGAAAGTAATACTTATACTTATATATTGGATGATAAAGAATTTATGAAATTAACTAAAAAAATTCGTAAATTGCTGAAGTCAGAGCCTAAGACCATGGGGCAGGAAGAATATATGGACGTATTAAAAAAGATAAGATCATTAGAAAAGCTGTTTTCGTAAATTCTACAACGGAAAATGGAAGGGTGCTATTAATAGCACCCTTGGATATGAAGGAGTTTTTTATGAAAAAAGTTGTAAAAGTAAAAGCACCGAAAGAAGTTGCTGAAGCTTATAAAATGATTAAGAAAAAGATTGATTATCCTGTATTATTGCAGGATAAATGGGCTTTTGAAGATTTCCTGCAGTTGAAAGAAAAGATTGATATTATGCTTGGGATAGAATCCTTTTCAGCTCCAGGATATATTAAAAGAGATGATAGCATTACTGTATATGTTGAAGAAGCACTTTTGGATCAGTTAAAAGAAAGAGCAGAGCAACTGGGTGTTAAAAGAAATACTGTAATGATCCAGGCAATAAAAAATTATTGTACTTATCATGGAAAAGAGATAGGTATTAAATTTAATTGGTCATTTTGAATTGTATACACAATTCTGATGTGAGAAGCAATTTAGGTATGATGTGAAGAGAAAATAGATGGAAGAATGACCTTCAAAAATAAATTGTGTCTGAATTGTATGGAATCTATTATGACAAATAGTTATTTGTCGTATAGATTAGAAAAATAAAAATATGGGGAAAAGGTACAAAAGATGGTATACGGCTATGCAAGAGTTTCTACACGTGAACAAAATCCAGACCGGGAGATTATTGCAATTAACCGGTTTTGTGACAGCATGGGGATGGCAAACGTCAAAGTGTATGTGGACAAATCTACCGGGAAAAATTTAAACAGGCCAGAATACCAAAAAATAAGACGAAAGATAAAAGCTGGAGACTCACTGATTATTCCTGAAGTTGATCGATTAGGAAGAAAAAAAAAGATATTTTAACAGAACTTGCTTTTTTTGAAAAAAAGAAAGTAAGAGTGCTGATTTTGGAAATTCCAACTACGTTGATTGATTATGATTCATTGGATAACCGTTTTGCAGAACTGATGGTAGATATGATTAACCGTCTATTATTTGAAGTATTTGCAGCTTGTGCAGAGTTTGAGATGGAGAAACGTGAGAAGAGGCAGAGGGAAGGATACGAAGCCCTGAAAGCAAGAGGAGAATGGGATAAACTGGGAAGACCAGTCAAAATGACGCAGGAAGAATTTCTGAATAAGTGGGATCAGAAGGGAAAAAATGTAACGAATAAGGAATTTGCAGAAAGTCTTAATATATCAAAAGGGACATTGCAGAGCTATAAAAAGAAATATTTGAAAGGGAAAAAGTGAATATATGGCATTAATTGATAATGAAAAATTATATGAAAATATAGAAAAAAAATTAGAACTGATAAAAGCTGTAAAAGAGCAGCCAGTAATTATGAAGCCATTTATTAAAGATTTTACTTATCGCTTTTGCTGGTCCAGTAATGCTTTGGAAGGAAACACGCTGTCTCTTGATGAAACGATCTGTTTGATTGATTATGACGAAGTAAGATCTGGTCATACATACACGGAATATCAGGAAGCAAAAAATTTGTATAAAGCAATTAAAAAGCAAATGCTTCCATTGCAAAAAAGAGAAATTACAGAAGCTTGGATCAAAGAAGCAAATGGGGAAATTATAGAAACGGATGGAGACTATAGAACAGGTTCGGTATATATAGGGAATTTAGTAGAAGCTGTTTACTATCCACCAAATGCAGAAAACGTTCCAGAATTGATGGATACGTTTTTGAAAAGTGCTAATTTTGAAGGAACTTCAGTAAAAGAAAATTTAGAAAAGATAGCATTGACCCATATTCAATTTGAACGGATTCACCCTTTCAAAGATGGGAATGGAAGGGTTGGACGTATGATTTTGAATCAGCAGTTGATTAATAATGGGTTACTCCCTGTTACATTTAGTGCTAAAGGAAAATATAGGCAGGCATTCCGGATCTATGATAGAAATAAAGATACATCCAGTATTGTGCATATCATAGGAAAAGCTCAAGAAGAAGCTATTAGTAGAATTACGCAGTTAGATATTTCCCTAAAAAAGAGCTTAGATATTAATAAGGGAGAACAATTTGAGTGGTGAACACTCTTTAGTTTTATCTTCTTTTTGTATATTTTTAATTGTGTGAGGATTAGAGGAGAATAAAGATAATGGGAAAAAATGTAGACTTATGTGATAAACCGAGTGATCGAAGATATCCCAATAGCAAAGAAAAAAGATTTGTGCGTAGGAAAAAATTTTTTTCTTTGCTTCTAAAAATTATAACTATAATTGTTTCTGCTTGTATGTTAGGTGTAATATTGAGCATTGAAAATTCAGTAGTAATTGAAGATACAGTAGTGTCTTTTATTTATCAATTTATATTTCGAATACTTGTTGCATTCAGTGTTAGTATTATAATAATATATGGATTCCTTTGCATCAGGTGTTGCAGACAAAGCATCCCTCTTTTTATATGACAAATGTCTCACAGGAAAAATTTATACGAGACGATTTTATTTATGCATTTGACAGAACAAATATCGTTGTAGAAATAGTTCCATCGATGTATAACATTGAACCAGAGGCAACATATGAAGAATTTGTTCGATTATTTAATAAAAGAAGTTGCTATGTATTAGATGAAACGATCTACGAATGTATTAATGTATTTTCGCAAGAAAGTGGAAAAAGAATCAAAGGAGATATTCCGAGAGAACTTTTAGAGAAATTATTTGACACGATGAAAAAGGAAAGACCTAATATACCGGTGACAGAAATATGTATTATGAATATTCCGTGTAACAGATATTTTATTTTTAATAAGGGAATGGAAGCAACCGGTCTTGAAATCTATTCCTTTTTGGATTCCATAGAATTTCTGCCGCAGTCAGACTGGTATAATATCTTTTGGTATGCAATTTATAAAGGGAAAATACGTCATGAAGCATTCATTGGGTATAACATAATTCGTAGAGACGATTGCGAATTGAAAAAAATTGATAGGTGGAGAACGTTAGGGACTTTATATAAAGGGAAAACTGCGGATAATGATTATTTTAATATAAATGGAAAGATTCGGATAGTATTACTTTCTGAGGCAGAGTACAATGAAGAATTGGAGAAAGGATATGCGGACATGCAGGCTAGGCGGACAAAAAATGTGAAGAAAGCCTTTGCTGACATTCGCAAGGATTATAGCTTATGATATATGAGATCATATCTTGACATTTTTAAAAATCTATCCTACTATAATTATAAGAAAGCACTGGGTTGCACATGGAGCAACGGAAAATCCATGGCGATGCTATTGCGATCATATCAATATAGCGATCCGCGTGATACGGTGTCATGAAGACAATATCATATCCAGTATGAGGATTAAGGTCATATGCTATTGTTTTGAAAGTTAAAACTAACAAAATGAACGCCAGTGGTAATTCTAAAGGGAAGCGGATGCTTCCCTTTTTACATTTGGAGGAAAACTAGTGGGAAAATCACAAATAATAAGAAAAATCCATAGTGCAGCTATAAATTATAAATCGTATTTTGTTGGAAACACCTATGACGCAAAGGAGAAGATAAATGTCGGTAACAATGTTTAATTGTGGATTTGGAGACTGTTTTTGTATTGAGGATGAATATGTAGAACGTCCGTTATATGTAGATTTTGGAATTATCAGCGGATCGTTGAAGAGTCCAAAAGGACTAAGAGAATTAAGTGAAATGAAAATAGGATTACATATGTGGCAGCAAAAAGAAAAAGATTTTTTACTGACGCATTTTCATGAAGATCATTATTCAGGAATTTTATTTTTACATCGAAAGAAGTATTTTCAAGATAATATGAAATTTAATACAGTTTATCTTCCGAATGTATTTGATCCATCGTTTCAGAATACAATTTTATCAGTGATTATTAGTACAACCAACAAGTCTGTTTATCGATTACCAAAGTTGGATTTGGTAGAATTTTTAAAAATTTTATGTGACAACAAGTCGAAAATAAGATTAATTTCCCGTGGAGATCGGATCAGTAAAGATTTGATTGCTTTATGGCCGGTAAAAAATTTGGTAGAAGAAGAATCTACGACGGAAATATCAAATCTTATAGAAAATAGGGTGATTAATGCTTCAGATGTTGAAAATTTAATAAGTATGGCCACAAATATAAATACGGCTGTTGGATTAATGGTTAATGGAGAATTTGAAAAGGCGAAAAGAGAGTTAGAAGCTATAAATCCAAAGGAAAATCCTGCATTATTGGCTACGTTGAAAAAAATTAAAAGGAAGGGAAATAAATTAAATGAGCTTAAAAATGATATAAGTATTGTATTTCAAAATGAAATTGATCAACGGGCAGCATGTGATGAAATAATGGAAAAATATGAATCAAGAGATATTCTTTTCACTGGAGATGTTTCAAAAAGTGTATGGAATATGATCACTCATATGCCAAAGTGCGAACCGAAAGACTTAAGGATGTTTGCAAAATATCACTTAATAAAAATTCCACATCATGGAACAGAAAGTTACTATTATAATTTCGAGGAATATATAGTTCCTGGGAAGACGGTATGCTTAATACCGAACGAACCTATTGAGAAGAAGGATAAGAATGGGAAAACGCACGTATGGGGGATAGCTGACGATTATAAAGGTGATTTAAAGGAAGCCCATGTATATACTTCGCAGAATAATATTTCCAGTTGGAAAAGCACAGGAACAAAAAAAGAAATGATTGGATTTGATTTAATGAAAGTATTATAAGAAATTGGTAAAAATAAGATATATATCAAACGTTTTGTCGGCATAGAGGCAATGAACCTAGCGGATGCTCAACTGTATAAAATGAGAAGAAAGCCCTGGAGTTGCACCTCCAGGGCTTTCGATTTGTGTACCGATTGAATACACTCTCTTTCTTAGTCTCTACATTATAGCATATAAGAGGGGCTAATACAAATATATGATTTTTAACTGTAAAAAACTAGAAAAATTCCTAATATTTTAGCTGATAAGTTTCATCCAGTAATTGTTGGAAGAATGGCAATATGATATAATCGGATATGTTGTCGCACCCAATCTGGCAACAGAAAGGGGGTGCCTATGTTGGAAATGCTTATATCTTTCCCAGTTTCCATCGGAGCGGGTATTGTATGTTACTATATCTGCAAATGGCTAGATGGAAAAAAATAGCGGCAATTAGCCTAACCGGATTCTCAACCGTACAAAATGAGAAAACCACACGAAGTACCAGTTCGTGTGGTTTTTTTGTGCCTACGTGGCACTTATATCTTTCCTTAGCTTCTACATTATAGCATATAAGAAAGGCTAATACAAGTATATGATTTTTATTTCAAAAAATCCAAAAATAGAAAAAATTTCTGATATTTCGGCTTATAGCTATCCAGTAATTGTTGGATGAAAGGCAATATGATATAATCGTATATGTTGTCGCACCCAATCTGGCAACAGAAAGGGGGTGTCTACATGTCAGAAATCATATCTCTTCTTGTGTCCGTACTGGCAAGTGTAGTTGGCTACTACATCTGCAAATGGTTAGACGGAGACGACAGCGACAACTAACCTAGCGGATGCTCAACCGTACAAAATGAGAAGAACCCTCAGTAGTGGCTGCTACTGGGGGTTCATTTGTGTCTACATGACACATCATATCTCTTCTTAGCCTCTACATTATAGCATATAAGAGAGGCTAATACAAGTATATGATTTTTAGGTTGAAAAAATTCAAAAAATAGGAAAAATTTCTGATATTTCGCTTATAGCTATCCAGTAATTGTTGAAAGAAAGGCAATATGATATAATCGAATACGTTGTCGCACCCAATCTGGCAACGGAAAGGGGGTGCATCGTTGGAATTGATAATCTCTTTCTTGATTTCCGTTGTGGCTGGTATAGTTAGCTACTATATCTGCAAATGGCTAGACGGAAACGACAGCGACAATTAGCCTAACGGATGCTCAACCGTCTTAAAAAATGAGAAGAACCCCCGAGGAGCGGCTACTCCTCGGGGGTTCGTTTTGTGCATCGATTGGATACAATCTCTTTCTTAGCCTCTACATTATAGCATATAAGAGAAGCTGATACAAGTATATGATTTTCTAGCTGAAATAATTCTTGCATATTTAAGCAAACTACTCTATCAGATTGCACATTGACAACCAATTATATAATTGTTAAAATCTACCTAAAGGCAAAAAATTAAGAGATGATTGGTGGTCATCTCTTAATGATAGGTTAATTATTGTATATATCACCCAATAACCTATTGTTTAGCTCCGTGAAGATAGAAACCATAACCATCACTATCCTATCCACACCCCGCTTCCATGAAAATAGTAACATATGAGTAACTTTTTTTCAAGACAGAAAAGCGAAAAGAATGTGAAAGAGTCATGGAAGCGGGATGTATGCGGAGCATAGATCCTATTTTTTACGATAAAAATAAAAAATGGAAGGGAGGTGGACACCGGTGCAGCGTATCAAACTGGAAGTATTTAAGAAATTTTTTAAGAAGGACCTGACAGGAAATGAGATCGATTTCCTGATTGCTCTTACCTATGTGCAGGATAATAGAGGGATTGCCCGTGGGGTCTTTTACCGGGATATGATGGCTGTAACCGGTATGTCCACCCAGGCATTCTATGACTGTAAACGTTCCCTGGAAGAAAAAGGGGTGATCTCTGTCCAGAGAAAAGAGCAGGATTATGATATTACGTTGATTGGAAATGATTTTTCCGGATATACAGAGGAAGATTACCGCCTGGGGAATGTAAAGTATATCCGAACGAATATGAAGTTATTCCGGGATACGAACTGGAAAAAATTAAAGCCGGCACAGAAATTACTGGTGATGGATCTGGTCAATATCAATACTGCAAGCAGTATGAGGACCTACCGGATTGCAAGGAAGAAATTTGTAGAAAAGTATACGGAGCTTCTGCAGGTAACGGGCAGGACGCTTCAAAAGTACATGAAATTCCTGAAGCTGTACTTTTATGTAGGATTGAAGGAAGGAATGTATTATATCACGCTTCGCAAGCAATTCTGCAGATCTGTCGCAAAGACAGAAAGTGATCAGGTGAACCGGCATCTGTTGGATACCGCCTGCAGGAGAAACCGGATTAAGGAACCGGATGAGAGAGAAGCTGCGGATATTCTGACTGTGATCAGCAGATACAGGAAAGAAATACGGGATAGTTTTTGTGATGTAGTAGACGTATTCGGGAAAATGTTGGAAGTCCTGAATGCAAATATACCGAACCGGTCAAAGTGGAAACGGAGGCTGAAAGCTTCCCTGTACCATAAACTTCTGAGGGAAGAACTGGGGCTGGCATGATAAAAAAGAATAGTAGTCTCAAAATAAAAATGAGACTTAGCAGGATAAGATCTAAGAAATACGCTTAGGTCTTGTTGTGGTTGGGAAAAAAGAAGAAAAAAAGGAACAAAAGAAAAAAAGCAGGAAAATTTTGTCCGGATCTGTCATCCGGATCAGGAAATTCCCGCTTTTTTCTTTTTTATCGTAATTTTCCATTCAAATTTTGAGGTAGTATATGATAGTTCATTCAAATTTCAGGTCAATGGAAATTAATCTAATTCAAGAATTGAGGTAGATAATAGATATTCTATTCAAGTTCTGAGCCGTGTGGATAAGCCTAAAAAGCCTGTAAATACAAGGAATAGCAGGATATCGGAAGAAAATTAAATCTTACTTTCTCTTAAATCCTTATTCTATAAAATCCATAGTTACCACAATTTATCCCAAAATCTAAAAATAAGGGGATTGCCCTACGGGCGAATACTTGTTGGTCGAATTAAAATCGCTATCTATTAACCTGTATGTAATTCCAATTAAAAAAATACATAACAGTAAAGAAAAAAATATCTTGAAATATATGACAATCTAAGATACACTGATATCGAAGGACAGAAGAGTATACTTTTTTGTTCCCTGAAAAAAATTAAATATTTTCAATGTTTTTTGCTGAAAAATGATAACTTTTAAAGAAATGCTTGAAAATATAGTTCAAGTATGATAGAAAAAAAGAAGGACAAAAAAGTATACTTTTTTATCCCTTTTTCATCCTGTGCCGTAACCCCGGCACAGAAAATGTTACTCCCACATTTTTCACATTACATTGAAAAATGATGGTTGCGAACATTTTTCTTTTGTATCCGGAGCAGCCAAACGGCTGCTCTATTAATTTCCAACCATCGATTCAAAACTGAATAGAGAATTGGAGACTTCATAATGGTATCACAATTAATTATGATACCAAAATAGGTGCTATTCATAGCACCCTTGGATCTCAACGCAGTTGCAGGTACTGCGATAGAAAAACTGTAGCAGATTGTAAAGGAGCAGGATTGCATTTTACAATGTGTGGTCTTTGAGAAAATGTAAGCTTGCTTTTTGCCGGAAATTTACTATACTCTAATTAACGGGACTCATACTTTAAAAAAAGAGAGGGAAAGACTATGAAATGGTTCAAGGAACATAAGAAGGCAGCAACCATCGGATTGGCAGGGATTTTTCTTCTTGTCCTGATCCTGATCGGGTGTGGGGTCGCATTCAGCGATTCGGGAAATGGATCAGATCAGAAGGAACAGGAAGCCTCTGTAACCGACACAAAAAAAGAGACTGCAGAAGAGGAAAAAAGTTCTGATGCGGAAGTAAAAAAAGAGGATGCTGCGAAAGAAGAGGTCTCTGAAGAAAAAACGGAGACCAAAGAAGAGGCAAAAAAAGAAGAAAAGACAGAAAAAAAGGATGATACCAAGAAAACCAGTACTGCATCAGCTACGGCTACAACCAAAAAAGATGAAGCGAAAGCTTCTTCCAATAAGTCATCCAGCAATTCCAGTACAAAGAAGACCGAAACAAAATCCAACGGATCCAGTTCTTCCAGTAGCAGTCAGAGTAAGCCGCAGCATACACATACCTGGGTAGCCAAGACAAAAAGTGTGTACCATGAAGCAACGGGACACTACGAAAATAAGTGGGTGCAGGATTCCGCAGCTTGGGATGAAGATGTTTATGCAACAAAGGTGATCTGTAATTGTGGAGCAGTGTTTGATTCAGTTGATGCATGGGGGCAACATACTGTTGAAGGTTGTCGTCAAGGATATTATGTGGATGACATAAAGATTGGAACAGTCCATCACGAAGCCACTGGTCATAATGAACAGAAATGGGTGCAGGATTCCGCAGCATGGACAGAGACTGTTACTACTGGATATAAATGTAGTGGATGTGGAGCGACAAAATAAAAAAGCAGAAAAGAAAATAGAGAAATAAGCTAGGGAAAGACTTTGCAGATGCAGAGTCTTTTTTTCATACCCTAAATACAAAAAAGAAAGGAAAAAGTCATGAAAGTAGGAAAAAGACTAACCGCTTTCTTCCTGGCAGTGATGCTGATCCTGACCAGCAATGTAACTGGTTTTGCCGAAGAAACTACGGCAGATCAACAGCCGGAAGAAGCAAAAAGTACCTATCTTCTGACCGTAGATGCAGAAGATAGTACAGTAACCGTAAAAGGGGATCATGTTGAGCAGAAGACCGCATCAACTTATCAGATTGAAGCAGGAAGTGAGGTAGTAGCAAGTGTTGCTCCTGCGGACGGAAAGGAAATAAAGGAAGTCCGTGTCAATGAAGAGCAGATGGATCTTGCAGATGGAACCGTTACCTTTTCCATGCCGGAAAAAGACAGTTTGCTGCAGGTAACGCTGAAAGAAAAAGAGCGGGCTGCCGAAGAAGCGGAAGAACCAAAGCAGGAGGTATCGCAGACAGAAGAATGGGAACTTCCGGATGAGGCGGAATACCAACAACGGTTACAGCTTGCAAAGGCATTAGGCGTGGAAGACTGGCTGGATGAAGAGGGATGGCTGGATGATGGCTACTTTGCCGGAAAGAGTGATCTGGAATTAACAGAAAGCGGTGTAGTGCCATTGATTCGCAACAGTATTACGAATCCTAAAATGTCAAGAGCCGTAACTCTTTATAACAAAGTTACTTACAACAATATTTCCTCTGCAGAGTTTGCGGTAGACGGAAAGCTGGCCTTTTGCTTGGAGTACGCAAAGACAACCCCACCAGCAGGGACAGCAACGGGAACACCAACCGAGATTACAAATTCCGGAGTAAAAGCAGCCATGTATTATGGCTACAATGGACCGGCTGCAGCACAGTATAGTTTCAGCAGCACCTCGCAGGCCGTTCTGGTCACGGCCACACTGAGCAGCTACTACTACAGTGGACAGTCTCCGTTTTCAAGTGCAACCAGTGGAAATGCACAGAGTACCGGATTTACAGCTTTTTTTAACTTTGTCGAAGCACATAAGGCTTCCGTACCATCCTCCTTTAAAGCCTATGCGGTAAGTACGGGTTCAAATACCCAGCATTTAGGATATTGGACGTACGCACCAACCGGAACCATGTATCTGACCAAGATATCGGCTAATACAGCAATGACGGACAATAATAGCTGCTACAGTCTTGGAAATGCAGTCTATGGGGTGTATTCCAACTCGGCCTGTACTACAAAAGTAGGTACGTTGACTACTGGAACGAACGGTGTATCCAATCCGATCTCGGTCAATGAAGGAACGTATTATGTAAAAGAGACCTCCGCTCCTAAAGGTTACAAATTGGATACAAAAGTACACACCGTAAAAGTAACCAGTGGACAGACAGCAGTAGTCAAAGTCCAGGATGCCCCATTGAATGACCCGGCAGCCATTGAACTGAACAAGATTGACGCAGATACCGGGGAAACCGTACAGGGTGCAGCTTCCCTTGCCGGTGCTGAGTTTACTGTTAAATATTATAAAGGATTCTATACGGAAGAAACTCTTCCGAGTACGGCAACCAGGACTTGGGTCGTAGCAACCAAAGCAATAAAATATTCTGATGGCACAATTCATTACATTACAGGATTACACGATAGCTACAAGGTGTCTGGCGATGCATTTTATACCTCAAGTGGTCTGACAACCCTTCCACTTGGAACAATTACCATTGAAGAGACCAAAGCTCCGGAAGGATATCTGCTTGATGGAGCTTATCTGCAGGCGGCAGGAAGTACCACCAAGTTGTCCGGCAAGTATGTAGCACAGATCACACAGACTGGACAGGCTGCAAAATTAAATGGTGGAAATGTCTACAGCATGAATGACAAGGTTGTAAAAGGGGATATTGTCATTGCGAAATATGCAGAGAACAATGCAGAAGCCGGAAATGGATCATCCGATCTGAAGCGGCCGTTAAAAGATGTGAAATTCCATCTGACCTCAAAGACCACCGGAACCGTTTATACGATCAAGACAGATGAACAGGGAATTGCATCTACCCAGCAGCTTCTGGAGGAAGACAGGCGTGGAAAAGAAGGGGCGTTGCCATTTGATACTTATACGGTAACGGAAGAAAGCCCTTATGAAGAGTATGACGAGGCAGATCCATGGGATGTTACCATTGATGAAAATTTAAAGACGTATTACTACATCTTAAGAAATGACACCATTGATGCCCCGATCAGTGTAGTCAAGAAAGATGCAACAACTGGAAATATCATTCCGGTTGCAGGAGCAAAATTCCAGATTTTGGATGCAGAGAAAAATGTAATTTCCCTGACCGTCCCTTATCCGTCCAATAAAAAGATGGATACCTGGGAGACAGATGAGACCGGTTCTTTCTATCTGCCACAGAAGCTGGAATATGGCACGTACTATTTACGGGAAGTAAAAGCCCCGGAAGGATATTTGTTAAATACGGAAGAGATCCAGTTTAAAGTTACTGCAGAACGGGACTGGGAGAATCCATTGGTTGTGGAATGTGAAGATGTTCCGGCCATGGGAAAAATTCATCTGAAAAAGACCGATAAGGAATCCGGGGAAACACTTGCCGGAGCAGTATTTCATGTAATTGCTGCAGAAAATATCACCACACCGGATGGCACACTGCAGGCTGCAAAAGATGAGGTCGTAACGACACTGACAACCGGATCAGATGGAACGGCTACCAGTGATGCATTGCATTTCGGAAGATATAAGCTGGTCGAAACCAAAGCTCCAAATGGTTATGTTGCATCTGAAAAGAGCTGGAATGTCACCCTGTCATATGCGGATCAGGAGACAGAGATTGTTACAGAAGACATAACGGTTACCAATACTCCAAATGAAGTGAAAGTGAAAAAAGTAGATGCAGATTCACAGGAAGCACTTGCCGGAGTAGAATTTCAGGTTTGGAAAAAAGGAACGTCTGCGAAAGATACCTATACAACCGGAGAAGACGGAACCTTTACCGTCAAGAGACTTGCTCCTGGAACCTATTGCATCCAGGAATCCAAACCGGCACCGGGATATGAGCTGAATGAAGAGATTCAGGAGATTACTGTTAATGCAGATGGAACATTCGGTGGTGAAACAACTGCAACCGTAACCTTTACAGATAAAAAGACAGTGATCACAGAAACCAATGCGATCTCAGCCGATACGCTGGGAAAAGAAGGACTGCCAAAGACAGACGCTAAGATTACCGATACTGTTTCAATGCAGCACCTATATAAGAGTGGACAGTATAAGTTAAAAGCCCTATTAAAAGACCAGGAAACCGGAGACTCCTATCTGGTCAATGGAAAAGAAGTGACAGCAGAAAAAAACTTTTCTGCAACTGCCTCTGCTATGAATGTGGACGTTCTGATCACTGCCGATCTTTCCAATGCAGTAGGAAAAAAACTGGTCGTATACGAATATTTATATCAGATTGTGGACGGAAAAGAATTTCTGATCTCTTCCCATGAAGATATTCATGACGAGAAGCAGACGATCACGATTCCAAAACAGGAGATCCGGACTACAGCAAAAGATAAAAATACACAGAAGTCCGAAGGCATTGCTAAGAAAGATGCAACGATCATTGATACCGTAAACTACAGTGGCCTGATCGTAGGTCAGGAATACACCGTGAAAGGTGTTCTGATGCTGAAAGGTACCAATGAACCATTGTTAGTGAATGGAAAGAAAGTCACAGCAGAGAAGACTTTTGTTCCGGAAAAATCTTCCGGATCCGTAGATGTAGCATTTACGTTTGATGCATCCGCACTGCAGGGAGAATCAATCGTTGTATTTGAACATCTGTACGTGCAGGATGTTGAAGTGGCAGCCCATACCGACATCGAAGATCAGGGGCAGACCATAGATTATCCTGAACATGAAATTAAGACTACAGCAAAAGATAAGGATACACAGAAGTCTGAAGGAATCGCAAAGAAAAATGTAACCATCATTGACACCGTAAGCTACAGTGGCCTGATCGTAGGTCAGGAATACACCGTAAAGGGTGTCCTGATGCTGAAAGGTACGAAGAAACCACTGTTAGTGAATGGAAAAGAGGTCACCGCAGAGAAGACCTTTGTTCCAGAAAAATCTTCCGGATCCGTAGATGTAACATTTACATTTGACGCATCCGCACTAAAAGGCGAGTCTGTGGTTGTATTTGAACATCTGTATGCAGATGGAGTAGAAGTTGCCTCTCATACTGATATCAACGATAAAGGACAGACCGTAACATACAAGCTTGGAAAGCTAAAAGTTACTATGCCGAACCAGAAGAATAGCGGTCTGATCACTGCATTGAAAACTGGTGATATGCTGGCCGTAACACCATATATTGTGCTTCTGATGCTTGCTGGAACAACAATTCTTGTACTTGCAAAAAGAAAAAAGAAAGAGGTTATAGATGAAAAATAAATGGAAAAAAGGGATTCTCTTTTCTTTTTTATCGCTGTCAATCATCACTTCCCCACTGCAGGTTTTTGCAGCGGGGAAACCCCTGACAAAATCGGTCACGATTGTAGCCGATTCAAAGGAATATAAAAAAGAAGCGGAGAAAAATTTTCAAAAGAAGATTACTGAAAACGGGAAGAGTTACGAGCTGGCTGATATCGCCTATAACATTGTCGATCAGGAATACACGGAGACTCTTACCAAAACAGTAGAAATGCAGAGTGAACCTCATCTGACTATGGAAGAAGGAGGGATCACCTATGCTTTGATATCAAAAAATAAAGAAGAGACGGTCAGGCAGGCTGCAGCAACGCAGACCGTGACTGGCTGGGATGAATACGACCATGCAGTGACGGCTGCAAATGTTCCGTCAACGAAAGTGGTTCATGCGAAAAATGACGTGACCGGAGAAATGGAAGATGTCACCTGTTCTCTGACCGGCATCACACAGACCGGGACAAAGACGGTCACAAATACCATGTCCTTAACTTTCAGTGATTATGATGCCTCCTATTATGAATGGAACGGTCATCTGATTCCAAGAAACGACAGTACTCCGGCATTATCCGGGTATGAAGCTGAATTATTAAGCAGCGTAGGGGCTGCATCCGGAAGCCGGATCACCTCGATCAGCTGGGCTGGAAGTCCTTATACAGGAGCCAATGGGGTTGTGTATCGGGATGCAACAGCAAACGTAGAACAGCAGATACAGGTGTACCGGGCAAATTATTCGGGAGCGATCACAACCCCGGAAGAAAAAGAAGTGATCTATACAGCAACTTACTCAGCTCCGGATCAGGATGGATCTGTTGAATATAAAGTAGTTGCGACTGCAACTTATAATCCGGTATCTTCCATGGTTCCCATGGTTGTAGCCGGAGTGGGCATCCTGATCTTCATCTTTCTTGTTGTTGCAGTCTTATATATTTTGCGGAAACGGAAAAAAGAGAAGCCTGCAAATACTTAAAAATAAAAGAATTTTACATAAAAAGGAGAACGAAAATGGCCAAATTTTTTAATGGACTTCAAGCACTGGCACAGGAATATCAGCCTTATGTGTTAATTATAGCAGCAATCATGATTATTGGATGTTCTGTATTGAATATGATGCCAGGAGAAGAGAACCGCTCGAAAGCCCGAAAATGGATTCCTAATATTTTGATCGGAATTGCAGGTGTTATTCTTGCATTTACCATCGCAACAGAATGGTTCGCAAAATTTTAAATGCAGTGAAATACATAGTTTGTTTCTGGGTGCTATTAATAGCACCTGGAAGAAAAAGGAGCTTTTGAATGAAAAAAATGGCAAGTGAAATTGAACTATATTATAGCGATGTAGTGGCTGTAGAAGCCTCGATCCAGGATCCGGAGTGCTATCAGATTTATCGGATTGATGTTCCACAGGGACAAATCGTCCCTTTGGATGAAATTGTATTTCCTACAAGAGAAGAAGCTGCAGAACAGATTCGGGAATATGGATTTCTCCAACTTTCCTATCCAATGCTGCAGGACGAATTAAGACGAATGAGGTATCTGTTATGGAAGATAAACGCATCGTAAGAAGCAGTAACAGCCATACGTTACGAACGCAGAAGATTCTTTCCAATAAGAAAGTGATCACTGCAATATTGATCCTGGAGGATTTCTTATTATTGGCTGTTTGGAACATCCTATTAAATTTTTTTGGAAATCTGATCACAACTTTGAAATTCCATCAATCCATAGATCACCAGCACATGATTCAGGTGTGGTTTTATACCGGTCCAGGTGCATGGAAATTTTATATTATTTTCGTGATTTTTGTAGCCGCCTTCGATGCACTACAAGCTTACCATATTTACACTTCCTTTTCGGAAAAAGATATTAATGTGGGACAAAAGGGAACGCAGCGTTGGACTACAACAGAAGAAATTATCCAGCAGTACAAAGAAATCCCGGACAGAGATCTTCCATACGACGGAGATCCGGGAATCATCATTTCCAGGATAGGAAACAAGCTGTATATTGACCCTTCACCGGTGAATAACCTGATTTTTGGTATTACCCGTTCAGGTAAAGATGAAATCTATGTAAACCCATCGGTAGATGTGTATTCCAGGGCAAAAAATCAGCCTTCTTTGATTATTGCTGATCCAAAGATAGAAACTTACCGGGTTGCAAAGAAAATTTTAGAGCAGCGAGGGTATCTGGTCTATCTTCTGAATCTGGACGATCCCTTGCACTCGATGGGCGATAACCCATTGGATTCAGCCATTCAGTATGCAAAAGCCAACGAAAATGCAAAAGCAATGGCTGTAGCTCGTGCCTTTGCATTTTCCATTTTTCATTCAGATGCGGAAAAGTCTGAACCGATCTGGGCCAATACGGCAACCGATCTCTTTACGGCTCTGATATTGGCACATATCACGGATGCATTAAAAGAGGATGAAGTCGAAAATGCCAGAAGGTATGCAGCTTTTCTGGAAAAGCAGAAAGAATACCTCTATCTCACACCGGAAGAACAGAAAGTGGCAGTAGAAGATTATGCAAAGGCGATCTCAGAAGGAAAAGATATCACGGTTCCTTCCATTTTAACGATCCCAACCGAAGAATCGTTCTGGTATTTATACGAAAATGAAAAAAAGATCAATATTTATAGCATCATCAACCTTTTTACAAATTTAGTGCGAATCAAAGATGAAGAAAATCCAAATGTCTCCCAGTTAGATTATTACTTTAACAGCAGAGATGATATGGATATTGCAAAACTAAAATATGCAACCATTGAAACTTCTTCTGATCGAACCCGTGGAAGTATTTACACCAATATGCTTTCGCAATTAGGAGTTTTCATCGATGAAAACATCGCAAAAATGACGGCTGAAAGCACGTTGAACTTGAAGGAGATTGGATTTGGGGAGAAGCCGGTTGCAATCTTTTTGGGAATCCCCGATTACGATAAAAGTAATCACTTTATTGCAAGTACCTTTATCCGTCAGGTGTATTACGTGAATGTGCAAAGTGCAGTCAGAAAAAATGGAAAATGCGACCGGAAAATCAAATTTATTTTGAACGAGTTCGGAAATCTTCCACCGATTGAAGCAATGGAAGAATTGATTACCGTCGGAGCAGGAAGAGGAATCACCTTTGATTTATATGTTCAGTCGTTCCAACAGCTTACAAAGTTGTATAAAGATGATGCAGCAACCATCCGGGATAACTGTGGTAATAAAATTTATATTAAGTCAACCGACAAGGATACTCTGGAAGAATTTGTTCAGATGCTCGGAAATGAAACCATCATTGACGTGCAACGAACCGGGGAACGTTTATCCTTTGACAAGCATATTATGGAATCTTCTGCTGAATTGTCCCTGCTGAATTTAAACCAGCTTAAAAACCTGATGGAAGGAGAGGTTGTGATCGATCGTACCATGAAGCGTAGGGATAATCAGGGAAACCATATCACTCCTTACCCGATATTTAATAGTTTCGAGAATGGGAGAAGATTATTATACCGATATGAATATTTGCAGGATTCATTTCCGGATGCAGATTCCATTCCGCTTTATTCCGTGTTGACAGAATCCAGGGAACATATTGATTTATCAGATCGAATCCTGGATTACAAAAAATTTACGCATGGAGCAGGACAATCTGTCCCTGTAATGAAATTTCAAGACCTTGAAAATTACCAACGTATCTGTGAAATTTTAAGCAAGGTATTGGGAGAAAATTATCAGGAAGAGTACTCCATCAATGGAAGTATTAACATCCCTCTGCTTTCGTCACTGATTGCAGAGAATCGTTATATCCCTGAAGAAATTCGGATGAGTATTCTGGGGCTGATCGAAAGCGAGGTGGCATAATGACACAGGAAGAAATCTTCAAGATTCTGACAGAAAATGCACAGTATTTTGATAATAATAATATTTTTTCAATGGCTATCCGCTCCATCGAATGGCTCATTGTAAAATTTTTGAAATGGCTTGTAAACCAGTGCGAAACTTTATTTAGCATGACGATTGGATTAGTGGATTTCACTCACTATTCTTCTGTTCAGGATTTTTTAACAGAATGGCAGGGTCTGTTCGTAGTCCTGTTGGGAATCTCCCTGATCCTGATAGGCACAATGTATATCGTGAACTGGGAAAAGAAACCCACCTGGATTCAGCTTGTTCAAAATGGATTGATTGGATTCTTCTTCATAACATCTTCCTTCTATATCCTTGGAAAGATCAATACTACTTTAGTCCAGGGAACGGATGCCGTCATAGCAACTTATGGTGATGGAGAAGGAAGTGGCTCTGTAATAGTCAGAGATAACCTCTTTGATCTATATTATGCTGATAAGCAATATACCAATGGACTTGCGGATATTACAGACAAGGGAATGCCTCATTATGAGTCCCTGACTGATTCTGACATTGATCAGATCGACTTTACAGAGATCATGGATCCTGATAATAGTCGTTTGAAAAGTAATTCTTCAGATATCCTCAAAAAAGAAATCCTTTTCACGCAGGAAAATATTCCTGCTGAAGACCGACTGACAGACGTTACTTATGACCATTTCGGCATTACCTGGCTTGGAAACGGTTATTACCGGTATACCTTCCAATTTTTTACGGCACTCATTACCTTTATTGCGTTCCTGATCATTTATATTATCCTCTCATATAAAGTGGTTCGTTTTGTATGGGAAATTATTATGGGACAATTTTTAGGAATTATTTATGCTGCCAATCTTACCAGTTCTCAAAAAATTTTAAAGACATTGGACTGTATCAAGAATGCATATTTAATGATCCTGCTCTCTACAATCTGCATGAAATTCTTTTTGCTTATGCAAACGTACTTAAATAGTGTAGAACCTTTTAAATCCCATGCTATTGTTCGTTGCCTGTTAATTCTGTTCAGTGCTTTTTCACTTGCAGATGGTCCGAATATGGTGGAAAAAATGACAGGATATGATGCGGGACTGAGTTCCGGATTTGGAAAGATGTATGCCCTGATGAGAGGTGCGTCAATGCCGTTGCACCTGGGTTCCTCTATCGCTCATACCGGGATTTCCTTTGCACAACAGCACGGAATAAAAAATGCCATGAATAACATGAGCGAGTCATTAACTGGTGCAGATGGTCCAGTACAAAATGGAATGGATGCTGGTTTAAATTCCTCCGATTCCTCTGATTCTTCTGGAAAAGCTACAGGCGATGATGGAAAGGGAGGAGACTTAAATCAACAGAATACTAACCAACAGGAAAATTCAATGAATCAGGATATGAACTCTTCCGAAAATTCCATGAATGAAGCTTCCATGACAGCAGATTCAACTAATGAACTGGATCAAAATGCGGCTACGCCGGATGATACCCAGATGGAGCAGTCTGGTGAAACCGACTCCATGAATCAAAGCAATCCGGATTCTTCCATGGGACAGGATTCCCACAATCCTTCCCTGGAATCTCAAAATGAACCTGCAGATTCATTAATGAATCCTGCAATGGATGATTATGTAAATCAATCTTTGGGAGAAATGGATCAGATAAATCCTTCCGGTAATATGGCAACGGATTCCAAACCAAATACAACCTATACCGGTGAAGGATTGAATCCATCACCAAGCGTTCATGGTTCTGGAAATTTAAATACTGACCAGAATGTTCCACCAGATATTCCGTCTTCACCAAAGGATCTACTTTAACCTGTTTTGAATACAGTACTGCAGGGTGCTATTAATAGCACCCTGCAAGAAAGGAAGAAAATTATGTCCGAAAATCGTTACATTGTAACGCAGGAAATTAAATCTGAAGCACAGTATAAAAAAGGGTTTTACTCCAAAGATATTATGTTCGTGGTTGTTTTTATGATGGTATCGTATTTTCTTAAACCGCTCGTTGCGACCAAGTTACAATACCCTTTTTTAATTGGTTCCCTTTTGATTGCAGTCTTTCTGAGAACCCCTGCGATCTACAATAAAAAGAGAAAAACGCTGGACAGTTTAGTAATTTATATGAGGAGGGAAAATACCGTGTACCACCCAATCTTTAGGCAGAATAAAATTTCTGCCAGCGATCAGGATAAAAGAGGAAAAGTAGCATCTACGATTTTAGATTTGATAGATTTGCGTAATTATAATGAACAGCATCGTTGCTTTCAACGAAAAGATGGAAGTTACATTGATTTTTTTAAGATCAAAACCCGTGATAGGGGGAATACGGCAGAAAATGAAATTCAGTATGATATTTTGAAATTTTTAAAATTATTGCAGACTTATGAAGGTTGTCTGAAAATCGAATCACTGAATTTTCCAACTAACACTTCAAAGCAACAGGCTTACTATAAAAAGAAAATTGAAAACTGCAAAAATACCGCACAAAAAAGATGGCTGACGATTGCTCAGAAAGAGCTGGAATGGGTTGATCAGCATACAACGAAACGAGAATACTATCTGGTTTACTATGCTGACACCATGGATAAATTTGTAAATCTCAACCAACAGATCATCAATAAATTACGTTTAGGGCAATATGGGATGCTGGAAGAACTCTCGCAGGAGAAAAAGGAAGACATCTACTTTAAACTCTTCAACCCAAGTTCCATCATCCGGAACACCGCTTACGAAGAATAGGAGGCTGCCATGGCAATATTCAAAAAGAAAGACAAAAAAGAAAAAGAAATCCTCTTAGACCGTCGGCTTCTGTCCTATATCCAGCCGAAAGGTGGCATTACATACCGGGATGAGAAATTTATATCAACCGGAGACACTTATATCTGCTGTATCCATATTTACGAATTTCCCAAAACGATCGGGGATTTCTGGCTGGAAAAATTAATGAACATCCCCAATACGATCGCTATCATGGATATTTTGACAGAAGATACCGTACAGGTAAAAAAGAATATCAACCTGTCCATGAAGGAACAGAATGTACGTTACCGGGAGTCAAAAGATTATAGTGAGAAAATGGATGCCGAACAGCGGTTTAACGAAATGAAAGCGTTATATCAGGAATTGGAAACCATGGGACAGGTCCTCAAAAGTGTTGCAATCCGTATTTTTATCGCAGACCGAAACCGATATGATCTAGAAGAACGTTCCAAGGAAATCATGGATTCGTTAGAAGCTGATGGATTTAAAACTACGGTCTTCCTCAACGAGGGGAAAAAAGAATGGGCTGCTCTTGTAAAAAGCTTAGAAGAACAGATGCAAGATCCTTTTCATGTCCCTAGACAGGCTTTAACATCCAAACAGATTGCTGTCGGATACCCTTTCCGTTTTTCTTCCCTGGAAGATCCTTACGGAAAATATTTAGGATATACCGCCTGTGGTGGAAATGTGATCTTTTCCCCTTTTACCAAAACGTCTACCAGATCTTACTACAATAGCATCGTTTTTGGAAATATGGGATTTGGAAAATCGACCCTGCTGAAGAAGTTATTTGAACAGGCCGCCATGGTCGGTGATTTTGTCCGTACCTTTGATATCACCGGTGAATTTGCTCCGCTGACCATCGAAATGGGCGGTCGGATTATCAAATCCGGAGAAAAGATCATCAATCCATTAGAGATTTTGAAAGCTGCAGAAACCGAACAGTTGAGTTATCTTACGAATATTAAGCGACTCACCGTATTGTATAAATGTATGAATCCGGATTATACCATGCAGGAAATTACCATGTATCAGAATACCCTGAAAGAATTGTATCTTTCCTTTGGGATCGATACTGCGGGAATTGTGACCGGACTTCCTGCAAAAAGTTATCCGATTTTTTCTGATTATCTGCAGTTCCTAAACCAAAAAGCGGTGGAGTTAAGCAAGATGGGAGGAAATGCCCTGCAAAAACAGGTCATTGCTGCAGATATGCTCACCCTCAACCAGATTAAAAAGGTCATTGAAAGAATTGTAGATACCTATGGATACCTGTTTAATGGACACACAACTTTTGACAATATCGTAGATGAACAGATTGTCACCTTTGATATTTCCGGCTTGAAAGATCTGGAAGACAATGTATTCGATGCCGTCATGTTCAATATGCTCACGATGTGTTATGGAAACTGCGTCACAAACGGATCACTAATGAAAAAGAAGTACGAGCAGGGAGAACTTGCACTGGATGAAGTGGCACATACGCTGATTATTGCTGACGAGAGCCACCGATGGCTGAACTCTGAAAAACCGGATCTCGTCCATGAAGTCAATGTATATCAGAGAGAAGCAAGAAAATTTTTTGGTGGGACACTGTTTGCCAGCCAGTCGATCCGTGACTATGTGCCGGATGATACAAATAAGAGCGGCTTGACCGAAATTAAAACTCTTTTTGAGTTATCTCAATATAAATTTATTTTTAAACAGGACAGTAACGTTCTCCCCAAGCTTCAGACGATATTTAATTCTGAGCTGACTCCGGATCAGCTGCAACGTATCCCTTATTTGGAGATGGGACAATGTCTCCTGTGCATTTCAGGGGAACAGAATCTGGAATTTAAGGTCCATCTGTCTGCTCAGGAAAAGAAGTTGTTTGCTGGTGGTGCATAATGGGGAAACTAAAAAAATTATTAATTGGTGGAGGAGCAACGGCCGTAGCCGGAGCTACCGTATTGTTGATTTCCTGTGTAGGAATTGCATCAGCAGTAGCCGGGATTATTGGCGGTAACAATTCCTCTGATAGCAGTTACATAGATAATGTATCCATTATGGAAGGACTCCCTCCCTGGGTTACATCCGAAATTATTCTTACCTGTCTTGATCTTCAAGATAAATACGGAATATATGCCAGTGTAACCATTGCCCAGGCTCAACAGGAAGCTGGGGGAACCTGGGATGGAGCTTCACTGTATGATACTGCAGCGATTGATCACAACCTGTTTGGGGTCAAAGCAAGCGGTGGAACATCCCAATGGGAAGGAACTGTGACCTGGGACGGAACAGCCGGTACTACCGGCACTTACCGGCACTACGATTCCTATCCACAGGGGCTTAGAGACCGGGCCCGTTTATTATTAACTTCTTCTGCATATACGGAAATTGCCAAAACGGCCAATGAACGGAGCGGATCCGCAGCACAGTTGGAAGCTTTAAGCCGAAGTTCCTGGTGCGAAGGACAATACAGTACTCTGCAAAAATTCATGGAACAATACCAATTAACCCGTTTAGATTCTATGACAATGGCTACCTATCAGGCACAATACAAGGGAAATGGGGGAAGTGCTTTTACAGGGAGCTTTGTTTATTATAATCAGGCGGATGCCCCTTGGGGCGATCTACGCTATGTAGCAGGAGATCCAATCCGCAAAAGCGGGTGTGCTGCTACTTCCCTCGCCATGGTCTGGGCTACATACGGAAAGGATGCTTCTATTACCCCACAGACTGTGTTCAGCATCGGGAATAAAAACGGGGCATTAAGTAATGGGCTGTTGTCCCGTGGTGGCTGCGTCACAGCTACCAACAACGATCCAAAATTTGGCTGCATTGCCACTCATAGCTTAAACTGGTCGCTTGCTATGGATGCACTTGATAAAGGGGGTGCTGTTATGGTTGTAGGCACTGGAAAAGCCCCATTTTCCTCAGAAGGACACTGGTTTGTCATTATCGGATACAACGGTGGGAAAGCTTATCTTGCAGATCCCGGACATCGTGCGTGTACCTGGACGGAAATTGGCGGTAACAGCTCCGGGGAATCGTTGACTTATATCCAACAGCAAACCCAGGACATGATCATATTTACACCACGATAGGAGGTTCTTATGAAAAATTTTATAGAAAACCATAAAAAAGGCATCGGAATTTTTTTTATTTTTATCGCAGTCATCTTTATGGCTCTTTACTTTTTGATTACTGCTCATAAAAAAGCTCAGATTCCTTCAGAAACACTCCGCACTCCTGAAGAAATTCAGAAATTGGAATCTGATACAGGAAATGATACGATACCGGATCAAAATGAAAAAGATGCAGAAAAAGAATGGGATGGAGAAAGTGTCGGCCTTGATTTTGAACCTGTAGATCTCGGAAACTGTGATCTGAATAAAGAGGTCCGGAATCTGATCGATGATTCCGTTGCTGAACTATCCGAAGAAATGCAATGGTGGCTCTATGCAGATTATGGAATTGAAAATGTAACAAAAGTCGTATGGAATCAAATTGCTACCATCGACTACGAAGGAAAAAATATTGTACTGCAATACCATGTAGTTGCAAGTCAAAAATGTAACATTAAATGTATGTACTCTCAAAAAGATAAAACATGGAGTTTCTATAAATTCAGAGGTCAAGGAGATGATTAAATGGCACGATCTGTATATATCATGTGCGACGATTGCAATAAAGAATATTGTGTAAATCTGGTTGAAAAAAATAAGAGTCTGAAACAGACTTCTTATCTTGCTGAAGCAGAATTTGTCCTGAAGCATGGAGATCTGTCTGATTTCCAAAAAAGACAATTAGAACTGGCCCATCAATCTGGAAAAACCATCCTGACCCAAGCAGATCTTTCCGGGATCCATCCAAAAAGAGGATTAAGAGCCAGAGAAATCAGCTATGACTTGGAATTATGATACTTCAGTAAAAAGAAAGGGAACAAATGAGCAATGCAAGAGCCAATGCTGCGGTTTATGATCAACGCAGACGCAAACTGAAAAAAAGAAATAAACGCTATTTTCAAAGAATAATGATTGCACTGATCGCATTTTATGCGATCTGTTTAACATCGAAGATGTGGCTGAAAAATAATTATAAAAATATTGATATTACCCCGATTGGAAGCGTTGTAAGCCAAAACAACCGCGAGGTTACATTAATCAGTTGGAGCTATTGCAGGGATGAGCGGAAAATGGAAGTGCTGCTCGGAATATCAAATACTGCTTATGATGGGAATGATACCTATGAATGGTCCGCTGAAGATAAGGACGCTGGATCGTTAAAAGTAACCCCTATCATCGAAGAACGAAATTTTGTTGTGCTTCAGCTTACTGACCTTCCTTCCCGTATTACAGTCATTTCCTTAAGGATGGATCAGTCAAAAATACAAGACTTTGAGACGATTCGTCTGTATGCAGCACCGGATCGGAACATGAAAAGTGTTGCTGATATAAAAGTAAAATCAAAAGAAGAATATCAGATTCAGCAGATTCAATCCGAAATTGAACTTGCAAATGAAACGATTTCTGATTTAGAGGAAGAAATTCGTAAAAATAAATCTACGATCCGGAATTTAAATACAGCGATTAATGATGCTGAAAGTGATCTGCAATATCAGACTTCTTCCGAAATGGAAAGCACCAATCAAAAAATTTCTACGTTGAGAAGTCAAAAAAAGAATGCAAATGAAGCGATTGATACTGCAAAAAAGAAAATTCAGGAGCTAAATGAAAAAATAGAAAACCTGAACAAAGAAATCGATTCTATCTCATCATCCGGGAGGTGATTTTTTGAAAAATAATGATATGGCTACATCAAAGCAGCTTGCTTATGCAAAACGAATTGAAGAAACTTTGGATGTTCAGATGCCATCCTCAATGGATCGCTATACTATTTCGCAATTTATTTCCGCATATCATAAAGAATTTCTTCAGAAAGAACGGGAAGGAAATAAAAAAATTGAGTCAAGAATTAAAGAAGAAATTCCTATTGCAGATATTGCACGTGAAATGGGTTTTTCTGTTGTAAAAAAAGGCCGCTATCTTTCATTGAAAGAACACGATTCCGTAATCATCGATACAGAAAAGAATTGCTTCTGGAGAAACTCCAGAAGCGGCCGTGGATCTTCTATCGGCCGTGGAGGAAGTGTCATCGATTTTGTGGTAGAATTTTCCACCCTCGATTCAAAGGAAGCTACTCGTGACCTTGCACAGCGACTCACAGGTGTTTCTGTTACATTATCTTCACATAAAGTACCTGTTCAAAAAGCAACTTATGAAAAAAAGGAATTGGAACTTCCAGCTCCTGCACAACATATGCGGAACGTATTCGCCTACCTTACGAAAAGTAGATACATCGAACCGGATGTGGTACAGGAAATGGTGTCTCGAAAAATATTATATCAGGATCAACGGCATAACTGTGTATTCGTAAGCCGAAATGCTGATCAGAAGCCTGTATTTGCCTGTCTCCGTGGAACCAATACATTTCAACGGTTTTTAGGAGACTTAGAAGGCTGTGACTATGAGCATTGTTTTCATATTGACAACCAAGCCTCTAAACTGATCATCACCGAATCACCCATTGAAGCTCTCAGTTATATGTCCCTTCTGCAAAAAGCCGGGAAAGACTATCATGAATATGATTACCTGGCATTGGCTGGAACAGGCAAATATGCCGCAGCCATGTATCACTACCAGCAAAAAGGCTACGAGGAACTGGTGATTGGAACAAATAATGATGAAGCTGGAAGAATGGCGAATGCAGCAATTCACCAGCTCTTTCAGGAGATACCGGTAACTCTGGTCGACCAATATCCTGAACAAAATGACTGGAACGATGAATTAAAATATGTCATCAATCATGGATTCCGGACAGATTACATTCCTGAAAAAAAAGAGATAACCGATGCTTTGGAAGCTCGCCTGGATGCCATGATGATGCCGGATACTGATGAACTGAAGCCGGAATGCCTCAACTTTTCCTCTCAAATGTTAGAGGAAGTAAATGTTCCGGTAGAAGAAATGGATTTGTATGTCAGTAACTACATAGATCGCAGCCGACAAAAAGATCCACAAGCCGGATTCAAAGAAGTTCTGCAAAAAGAACAAGCTTCTGGACGGAATCCAGGACATCAGATTCTTCGTAATTTTAACCAAAAACGCTTTTTTCGTACCGAAAAAACACTAGAATCTACCCTGTCAATTTAAAAGAAAATTCCGGGTGCTATTAATAGCACCCTCTTAAAAAGGAGAAAAAATGATAATATTTGTTGGTGATGAACTAAACGGATACTGGCTTAATGAAGTCGTATCCTCTATTGAAGAAGAAGTTATGATGATTCCGGAAAACCCGCATATAGCCCAGCAGATTAATGGAATCCTTTCAGTATCCAACTGTACCTACATTGTATTTGATATTTCACAATACATTGATCCATCTGAAGAAATAGCCGCAACAATTATAAAAATCTGTCAGGCTAATAATGCAACACCGATTATCCTTGCAAGCGGGTATCTTCCTAATTCGGAAATTATAGTGTCTCTGATTGATCAGGATATACACTATTTTATTTTTGATTCTGAACAGGGAAAAATAAAAGAAGAATTTTTAAAATGCGTAAACGGATTTTACGCTGCTAATGGAATTGATCTGATTGAAAATGTCAAAGAGAATATCGAAACAGTCAAAGAACGAGTTAAAAATTCTACGCTAATTGGAATCGGGGGGATCAAAAATGGAATAGGTACCACAACTCAATGTCTGCAGTTGGTCCAATATATCCAATTTTGCGGATATTCTGCAGCCTATATCGAAATGAACAGCACCCGTTATGTTCAACAGTTATTTGCTTCTTATGATGATTGTGAAATAGTGGATGAAACGCTTGGACATATTCGATATAAGAACATTGATCTGTTCGATAAGCAGGAGAAAATATCTGACATTTTACAACTGGGATATAATTTCTATGTCTATGACTACGGAGTTTTTACTTCCCCTGATTTCAACAAGACTTCTTTTCTTGAAAAGGAACTAAAAATCTTTGTTGTCGGCTGTAAGCCGAACGAATTACACTTTACACAAAATGTATTACGCAGCCTTTTCTACCAGGACGTATGCTACATTTTTAATTTTACACCGGAAGCAGACAAAAAAGAACTGTTAGAGATTATGGAGGAGAAAGCGGAACGGACTTTTTTTGCTGACTGGACGGTTGATCCGTTTACCTACAGCAATTCAGAAATTTACAGCAAAATTCTTCCGTTGGAGATTCTCAGGGAAGAAGAACCGGTTAAAAAAAGCTTTTTCCCGTTTTTCAATAAAAAAAGAAAATAATTTTTCTTTTATTGTAGCAGGGAAAGGAAAATATAATGAAATACAAACAGAATCTTGTTTCCGGAATCAAAAAAGAAATTGCTTTTGAAAAAGAACAGGAACTTTTAAAAGAAAAGCACCACATAGAAGATCCGGATATTGTCGTAATTGAAAAAAATAATTTTTTTAAGCTGTTTTTACATACTGGTAGCCGGATTATCCGGCTGACCGCTACAATTCTTTTGTTGGTCTTGGCCGCAATTGGATTAACAACTATAATCTATCCGACTTTACGGAATGATTTTTTCATCATTCTTTACGACCTGAAAGACCAACTGATCTATTTACTTGGAGTATAAAATATGACTATAAATGAAAAACTGAAAAAATTGAGAACGGAGCAGGGATTATCTCAGAAAGAACTTGCTGAATTATTAAATATAACCCAGGCCTCCGTATCTGACTATGAACGTGGCTTACGCCCACTTAAAACGTCTGTTATACAGGCCTATGCAGAAATCTTTGACGTCGATATGGAATACCTTAATCCCATATCGGATGGAATGGATATGCAGGACATATTAACTGTACTTTTTGCCTTGGATGATCGGATTTCTCTTAATATCGAATGCAGACCATCTGGAAAATCCTATATTATGTTTCAGACTGGAATTATGGACGAATTTTTACTAGAATGGAAAGAGATGAAATCCAAACTTACCCATGGCCTGATTTCAAAAGATCAATATGACCAATGGAGAGCAATACTTTTACAGGAGGATCAAAACAATGTTAATTAAAAATCAAAATTATGGAGAACAGGAACAGGAAATTTTCACCATATTTGCCCATTATCAGAACTGTGCTTTAGCATACGATGAAGAAGAAAATATGTATGTTCACGTTGGGGATTTAGAAGCTTTTCCAATCGGAACGCAGGCAGAAAAGAGTTCCTTTGTAAGGCTGGAAAAAGAAACCTTACAAAATGATAGTTTATACGAAAGGCTGAATGCATATGCCGAAAAAATTAATCTGGGAGCGAACAACCTCTAAATTACAACTTTATATAACCCAGGATCGCTATGAATTAAAAACCCCTTTAATGACCATCCCTTTTACGAGCAAAAGTAAAATGATGGTCTATCTACAGCAACGCTATCATTTAGATATGCAGGAGTACCGGCAAATTTATGATGCAGGTTTTCTTACTGGTACTCCTGTTAAGAAGGAGGATATCAAAATGACTGCCTCATCATTCAAGCCAATAAAAGAAGAAAATTTACAAAAAAGAAATGGGAGCGAACTGGCACAAAAGAATCAGGAAGAAGCCCGTGAGAAAATTACAACACTTGCCAAAAATTTTGAAGCAGATCCTTCCACACTGGCAGACTACTTACAGTTCGGTTCACGTTTTTACAAATACAGCCCTAAAAATACACTGCTCCTCTATGCACAGAATCCTTTTGCAACCTATATCCAATCTTTTGAAAATTGGAAGAAAGAGGGATGCTCTGTACTAAAGGGAGAACATGGATTAAAGGTCTGGGTTCCTGTCAGTGCCACTTTTATTGATCTGGGAAACGGAAACAAAGTGCAATTATCCAAAGCAACTAAGGAGCAAAAGGAAGCCTGTAAAGAGGGAAAACTTCCCAATGAAAAGCGATTGGTATCATTCCGTCTTGGAACGACCTTTGATATTTCGCAGACCAATTTCCCTAAAGAACGTTACCCGGAACTTTTTAATATGGGATTTAACGATGGGGATCAGCGGATGCTCTGCAATGCTATATCCGATTTTTGTCAAAAGCAGTTAGGTTATAAGGTATCCTATGACACAGATCTCCGATCGATCTCACTACGTGGAGCTTGCAACCGTTTAACCAAAGAAATTACTTTGAATCCAAAACTCAATGATTCTCAACGTCTCTCCACTCTCACTCATGAAATGGGACACGCAATCCTGCATGGTGAATCCAATACAAAAGGAACTTTTCAAAAAGAATTTGAGGCTGATGCTATATCGATCATGTTTCTGGGAGACTTAGGGATAAAACCAAGTCAATCCAGGATCCAACATTTAAGCCAAAGCTATAACCGGCTGAAAAAGGAATTTTCAGAATCTCTCGATACCGTTTCTGAAGAATCTTTCGATGAATCTGTTCAACAGATTTTTGCACCGGTATTTGATACTTATAAAAAATATGTGGATCATTTTTATCAGGATGTAAATGCATCTCTTGAGAAACAACATGAAATGGAAAAGACGACTCCACTAAGTGTAGAACAGAAGGCGTTAATTAAAGACTGCTCTTCTCTCCTGCTCCAGGAATATCCAAGCCTTTCTTCTGATACGATGCAGGATTTTTTAAAAGACGATCTGCAGTTACGAGGCGGTGAGTGGATGCAAGAAAAACTGAACGAATATCTGTCAGATAAAAAGAACCCTTCCTTTGATCAGGCATCCCAACTTTCTCAAAGGTTGCACTCTTTTTCAGCCAGACCGAAAGAGGTTACAAAAGCTCCGGCTTTTTCTGGTATAGAATTATGATTCCCCTATCTTATGGCTTTGAATTTATAGCCTAGATTCCATTTTCTTAACTTACACAGAAAAGATATCGTTGAACTATTTTAATTAGAATCTGAGCCGTTTAAGAAGGTGCTATTAATAGCACCTTCTTGTGAGGACAACCATTATTTGAATCTTTGAAAAATTCAAATAATGGTTGAATCACTTTGGTTCTAACAAAATAAAAAAGGAAGAGTGTATCTCTCACTCTTCCAACTGTAATAAATAATAATTACAACTTAGAACATTGTCTAAGTCGGAGATATGATTATATTACCAATTTTCTCTTATACTGTCAATCGGAGTGACAGCATATGCAAAAGAAAGAACGAATTGACGGAGCTGTTTATGAGCGTAATTATATTTATAATTTCCATTACCATCTGATCTGGGTAACGAAGTACCGAAACCCCGCTTTTACAACGCCAGTGCTAGTAAATGAGGTCAACTACCCACGACCTTTAGGTTGTGGGTAGTTGACTTCTTTCTCCTTCTACACTCTATCTTCGTTTCCAAAACTATCAACTTGTAATTTTTAATGGTACTGCATATTCACGTGGAATATAATTGCGGACACACTTCTGCCCCTTTTTTTATACGAAATATCTATTTTATATAACGTCACCCGATTGATTTCTTCCACTGCTCCTTTAATAACTCGGTTATTCAGGTTCGCAAAAGTTTTATATTTATCCTGACAGTCACAAGCCTCCCGGATATACTCAACGCTTAATTCAGCGTCTACTCCATTTTTCGGTAATACTTTTAATTTGATCCTTTCCATCAGCAATTCAAAGATACGGATAGAATACACGCTTTTCATTGCTAGTACGGTATCTAAAGTATACTGGGTATACTTTTCCTTTAAATTCAATAGATAAGGTTTCAATTCATCATTTAATTTTATTGCAACACCTACATCACTCTGATAGACACATTTGGTCACCCATGGAATCTTGATCCATTGAGTCTTTTTTGCATCTTCACTTTTTATGTAAACTGGATTGCTGATAATGTCACTCGTAACCTCATCAATGTCCCTGTATACATTACTTTTAGAAATTCCGAATAAATCTGCAATTTCAGCTATCGTAATAACATACGTCTTTAACTCTTTATCATCATACACCACCTGCATGATCGCTGAACGGATCAATTTAGCGGAATTGAGTTTTAGTCCCTGCTTTCCGGTAATTAACGTATTCGCCTGGACTACATACTGATTTTTATCCATGCTGAAGTCAAATGAAAGCTGACCTTCAAGAGTTTTTCCGCCTCGTCCCATTTATACGTCCTCTTTTCCTAAGATAGAATCATTATACAGTAACTATTACATTAAGTCAAGTTTTGTAATTTTTATTACTTTCTATTTTTTGTGTAATTTCAAAACTATCAATTTGTAACTTTTTCATTCTTAACAAAATGAATCTCAAAATATTTTTGAGATTCGTAGAAAAACAGATGAAAATAAAAGTAATATACGATTGCATCTAGGAAGACCGAATGTTATAATAATCTCAAAATAAAATTGAGACTCACAGGAGGAAGATATGAAAAAGAATGTCATGTTAGAACTTCACAGAAGCTCCGAAGGAAATGAGAAAACCATTCAGGAGTTAAAATCATTAATGAACCTTATCATGGGCGATATTTCCGTAAAAGATGAACCGGCCATATCAAGAACCCTAGTCAAATTATCGTATGATCCTGATCTGATTGTCAGGCGGTTAAACCGTAAGGTAGGAAGACATAAAGCTTATTTGCGTGAAGGTAATTGGGATATAGATAGCTATGAAAGTATAGAAGAATATTTTAATGATCACTCTTCACGTTCAACCTGTGTGAAGCTAGAAGATCTTGAACAACGTATACTGGAACGTGGTGCTGCACAGGTTGCCAAAGAATTAGAAGTATCACGGGCAACATTATTCCGAAAGCTTAAAAAAGCAAGAGAAAATGGATCGGATATTGTTGAGTAATCTCAAATTCAAAAAGAGACTCACGCTTTTTAATATTATCACTTATTTGGGAATACTTGAAATTGCCCGATGCATACGCACGCTATAATGCCCTTAGGCAAGGCGGCTTATTCCCTTAGGGTGACTACCACTTAATTATTTCTACTCCATGATTATTTCCATTTTCTTAACTGCCAAAATCAAAACTATCAATTTGTATTTTTAAATGTTTTCCCCTTTCTCTAAAACTATCTTTTTGTATTCCCATCACTATCAATTTGTAATTTTAAACTATCAATTTGTAATTTTACATTCTTCACTTTTATGATGTAAACCGCTTATTTTCAAGGATTTTCTTTACCAATATCAGTTCTCCTAATTATAAATTAATAAAATACCTTATTATAGTTATATACATACAATTTTTAAAACTATCAATTTGTAATCTTTAATAAGAAATAGAGGCAATGTCAAGCCCAGAGTCGCTTTTCGGGGCATTGGTGAGATTTCTTGTATTCTACATACTTGCCAATTGGTTTCCTCATCATCGGATAGCGAGGACGTCTAAGCCGGAATATTCAAAAAACGAAATGAGAGCCTGTACGTTTTCTGGAAGTAATCCCCCCAATCCACTTTAACAAAACGAACATTTTTCTTCGTACCTATTCTCCTATAATACTACAGTTTTAATTTGGAAAACAAGAAATTATCAGTTGCCATAAATGTGAGGTGCTATTAATAGCACCTCACATTTTAAAGAATATAAAAGCTGTATTCTTAACTATCAATTTGTAATTTTTTCAAGAATGAAAATAAGTTTTTTACTACAGTAAAATAAAAAATAATAAGGGTTTGAAAAGCTTGATTTCATTGTAAAAATACTAATATTTTAGTATAATTATATTGTAATAAATAATAGATAAGAGAGGAGATATTAAAAATGAACAATTTAAATTTTGATCAATTATTTAAAAAATACGATTATCTCGTATTTTTTGACACGGAGACCACCGGACTTGATCCGGAACGTGATCATATAACAGAGTTGGCTGCTATTAAGGTGGTCAAAGAAGAAGAGCAGGGACGGGTTACCAATATAATTAGTAGCCTGTTAAAGCTCCCGGAGGGTGTTGTAATACCTGAATTTTTAGAAAAATTAACAGGTATTACAAATGAAGTGATCCGAGAGGAGGGAAGAGACTGGAGTGAAGTTTATGAGGAGTTCACGACTCTTTTTGAAAAAGATAAAAAAGGTCTGGTGATTGCATATAATGCACAGTTCGATCTGATGTTTATGCAGCATCAATTTCTGGCTTTTAAAGAACTGGATGTGGACTATTTAGATTCTCTGACTGTATTCAGAGAAATCGAAGCATATCCGCACAAATTATCTGATGCTATTAATAGATTTAAACTGCAGGGATGCATCAATTCCCACTGTGCGGCAGATGATACAGCAGCATTGATAATGGTTACAGAAGCATTAAGTAACCGGTGTAATCTGCTGGATTATGTTAACCGTTTTGGTTATGTTCCGAAATACGGAAAGACAAAAAAGATAGACAAGATTAAATATTTTCCGCAAAATAGGAGGTGAAAGAGGTGAAGATAAAAGAAGTTAGAGATGAATTTGGGATAATTCGTCTCGTGGATGAAGAGAAAAGAAAAATTTACGATTATAGTAATCGTAAAAAGATTGTGACCTGGAATGCACCAATAGTTGAGGATGGACAAGATTCGCACTTTTGGTGTTCGTATCAGGAGAGGGGAATGATTGCGGAGATTGACACGAGAATGCAGACCTGGCGAAATGGTGTAAAGCTTGCTTATGCTGTAGCAGTTAAGTTTAATGCATCGGAAAATGATCCGGAAAAAATAATTTGGAATCGGATTGTAAAATATGTATCCAGTCACCCGGCAGAGTTCTTTGATCAATGGGGAGACTGGAAAAAAGATCTAATTATTAGCGATAAAATAAAAAAGATGGGAGAATAAAAAATGAATAAAGTAGTTTTAGTAGGAAGATTGACAAGAGATCCGGAAGTGAGATATTCACAGGGAAATAATGCTACAGCAGTTGCGAGATATACAGTTGCAGTAGACCGCAGATTTAAGAGAGACGGTGAGCCGACAGCGGATTTTATTCCATGTGTTGTATTCGGACGTTCCGCTGAGTTTGCAGAGAAGTATTTTCGTCAGGGAATGAGAGTTTCTGTTTCAGGCCGTATTCAGACAGGCAGCTACACGAACAAAGACGGCGTAAAAGTATATACGACAGAAGTGATCGTGGAGGAACAGGAATTTGCAGAAAGCAGAGCAGAGAGTGATGCGAACAGAGCGAACTTCCAGCACCAGGCTGCACCGGCACCGAGTGCGGATGCAGGAGATGGCTTTATGAATATCCCGGAAGGTATTGATGACGTATTACCGTTTAACTAAGTCGGAAAGGAGATAACCATCATGGCTTACGAAAAGGGAAGCAGACCAGAGGGTGGATTCAAGAGAAGAGGCCCGGTTCGCAGAAGAAAAAAAGTTTGCGTATTCTGTGGTAAAGAGAATAACGAGATCGATTATAAGGATGTTGCAAAATTAAAGAAATATGTTTCTGAAAGAGGAAAAATTCTTCCTAGAAGAATTACTGGAAACTGCGCTAAGCACCAGAGAGCTCTTACAGTAGCCGTAAAGAGAGCAAGACACGTAGCACTCTTACCATACACAGTAGAATAAGCGCGAGTAACGATGAGAATATAAAAACAAGAACCCAGATATCCTGCTTGCAGGAATAGCTGGGTTCTTGTTTTTATATTCGAGGAGCACCGCGACTGTCATGTAGCAATTATGGCGAAGCCATAATTACTACATGACTCATCGTTACGAGTTAAAAGATAAGTAAAATTATGACTCATCGTTACGAGGCTTCCCTATTGCAGCAACATATGTTATAATCCTATTATGCTTTTGCATTAGGATTACTATATTGTTTTGCAACTCATGTAGTCAACTGACATAACATATTATATGGAATTGTATTATTATGTTGATTTAATCATCATAAGAATGGAGATATTATGAATAATAAGCAGGAAAAGTCGTTTCGTCCTTCTGGAAGACTTAATTCGGTTTTTGTATGGCCTATAGCTTTGGGAATATTACTTA
>ERZ772865.349-NODE-349-length-52609-cov-10.092781_pt1 | contig 52609 bp, 48 predicted proteins | sample MGYA00512133_ERZ772865 | MGnify/ENA primary metagenome ERZ772865 (study PRJEB29015, sample SAMEA2737722) | human gut metagenome | biome: human gut; feature: human-associated habitat; material: faeces | place: China | collected 2012 ...
AAAGAAAACGGCCATTCATGGTCAAAAGAAAAGACGCTGAGGGATGATTTGACACCTCCGTGTCAAATCACCCAAAACGGGGGCTGGCCGCCACGCATTGCCGACTAAGCCCGCAACTCTCATACCGGCTGCGCTATACTAAAATCTCAAACCAGTGCGTCCCCACACCTATGGGAACGGCGCGCAACGAGGTGCAAAACTAAATCGGCGTATTTCTACTCCCGTGCGTTCCGCTTCGCTACGCACTACCCTACTCTGCAAATGAGCAGGAGCGGCAGCGGAAAGAGAAGCAGAGGGTGTCCTATTTGCACCCAGAGGCTTCATGTGACTATCAGCACGGCGTACAAGACTTGATAAGCTCCGCACCCCGCCCGTGCTACGCAGGGACTGACAAGTCTTTGGACAGAACAGTTGAGAACCGCATTCCCCAAACTTGCGCTTGCTGCAAGTTTGGACAAAAGCGTCTTTTCTCTTCCACCGTACACGGCGCATTCTCTTTTCCACAAGAGGAAAAGAGAATGGGGGGTGTATTCCAATAGGCAAAGCCTATTTAGGGAATATCACACCGGCTCGCCGTACAGCGCCCAGGTGTTGCTGTCCGTTATCTTTACGTCAATAAAGCTGCCGATCAGACTCTTGTCACCCTTCAGCCGCACCAGCCGGTTGCCCTCAGTGCGGGAGGCAAGGGGGAAGTTCTCATCGTCACTCTCGCCGTCCACCAGCACCCGGACGGTCTTGCCCACATAGGCGGCGTGAAGCTTGGCGGAATTGGCATTCTGGACTTCCAGGAGCTTATCGAACCACTTCTGCTTTTCGGCACGAGTGGCGGGGTCCGGCATGGCTGCCGCCTTTGTGCCGGGACGGGGGGAGTAGATAAACGTAAACAAAGCGTCGAAGCCCACTTCCTCCACCAGAGAAACGGTGTCCATGGCTTCTGCCTCTGTCTCACCGGGGAAACCGATGATGACGTCGGAGGTCAGTACCAGACCGGGCATCACGCTTTTGGCGTAGCGAATTTCCTCTAAATATTTCTCCCGGGTGTAGCGGCGGTTCATCTCGTTCAGTACGCGGTTATTGCCGGACTGGAAGGGCAGGTGCAGCTGCTTTGCCACATGGGAGCACTTGGCCATCACGTCAAAGAGCCGGTTGGTGGCGTCCTTGGGATGGCTGGACATAAAGCGGATCAAGTATTCGCCGGGGATCTTGTCGATGTCCTCTAAGAGATCCGGGAAATGGTAGTCCAGATCCAGATCATTGCCGTAGGAGTTGACATTCTGGCCCAGCAGAGTGATGTCCTTGTAACCGGCGGCAACCAGTTCCCGGACCTCCTGCAAAACGCACTGGGGATCACGGCTGCGCTCCCGGCCCCGGACATAGGGTACGATGCAGTAGGAGCAGAAGTTGTTGCAGCCGTACATGATGCTGACCCATGCCTTCACGCCCTTTTCCCGCACCACAGGGATGCCCTCGGCAATGGTGCCGTCCTCATTGTCCACGGCAAAGACCCGCTTCCGGGTCTCGTAGACCTGCCACAAAAGCTCCGGAAATTTCCACAGGGCATGGGGGCCGAACACCAGATCCACATGGCGGTAGGATTCCTTCACCCGCTGAGAGACCCGCTCCTCCTGCGCCATGCAGCCGCACAGGCAGATTACCTGCTCCGGGTTTTCCTTTTTTGTGTGGGTGAGAATGCCCAGATTGCCGAAGACCCGCTGTTCCGCGTGCTCCCGGACGGCGCAGGTGTTCAGGATCACCAGATCCGCCTCCTTGGGGTCCTCTGTAAAGGTAAAGCCACTGTCGGCCAGCATACCCATCAGCTTCTGGCCGTCCGCTACGTTCTGCTGACAGCCGAAGGTGTCCACGCAGGCCACAGGATGGGCTTCCCGGGAGGTGAACATCTCCTTGATCTTTGCTTCAAACTCCCGCTGACGCGCCAGCGCGTCCTCGGACACCAGTACATTTTCACGCTTCAAATGGTATATCCTCCTAAAGTTATCTGATAAAATGAGTGGCGATCCGATCTTCCTTTTCCGGGAGACCGAACTGCTCCTTGCCCAGCGCGATGCTGCGCATCAGGAATGTCATGTTTCGGGCCAGGGTCCGCATGGTCTGAAGTCCCTCGCCGTCCTGCTCCGCTTCACCGGGCGTCCGGCCGTGAATACTGTTCCAGTATTGGCTGGAGGCCACCGGCATTCCGGAGATGGTGAAATACTTGTTCAACTCATCAAAGGTGGCGGAGCAGCCGCCCCGCCGGGCGCAGACTACGCTGGCCCCCACCTTCATGGTCTTATCAAAGGATGTGCTGTGAAACAGCCGGTCCAGACAGGCGATCAGCGTGGCGTTGGCGGAGGCGTAATACACCGGACTGGCAATCACCAGACCGTCGGCCTCCTGAAGCTTGGGGGCCAGCTCGTTTACTCCATCGTCAAAGACGCACTTGCCGGTCTTGGCACAGGCGCCGCAGGCCACGCAGCCCCGGATGTCCCGGTTTCCCAGAACCACCGTTTCCACATCGACGCCATTCTCTTTGAAAACCGCTTCCATTTCCCGCAGGGCCACGGCGGTGTTGCCGTTGGCATGGGGACTGCCGTTGAGCATTAAAACCTTCAGGGACTTCATACTTCGCACTCCTTTCAGAGCCCCGGCCTTATGTGTTTATCCACTTGAAGCCGGGAGAAAAAGCACATAACTTAACTAAAATATCATAGCATAAAAGCTCCCGGAACACAAGAAAAAGGGAGGACAAAAGTCCTCCCTTTTCTGGAATGCAGTTTGTTACGGCAGGTAGTTCAACGGGTTTTTCGCCACGCCGTTGTACCGCACCTCAAAATGGCAGTGGTTGCCGGTGGAGTTGCCGGTGGAGCCGGCCCGGGCCACCTGCTGGCCCTTGTAAACGTGCTGCCCCACGCTGACGGTGAGACTGGAGTTGTGACCGTACCGGGTAACGTAGCCGTTGCCGTGGTCAATCTGCACCAGATAACCGTAGCCGCTCATCCAGCCGGAGTAGGTCACGGTGCCGCCATCGGCGGCGTAGATGGGTGTCCCTCTGGGGACGGCGATATCGATGCCCTTGTGGTTGGTGGAGCCGATGCCGCCGGGGGATTTCCGTCCGCCGAAGTAGGAGCTGATCCGACCGCTGGTGGGCCAGCGGAAGCTGCCGGTAGGCATCCAGGTGGGCCGGACCTTGGTGCCCCGGAGCCGGTATTCGGTGACAGGCTCTTTCAAAGTCACGGAGGAGAGAATGGTCCGCTCCGTTTCCTCGCCATTGACATAGGTGGCCTTAGCCATCACGTCCGCCTTGCCGTATTCACCCTTGGAGGTTACCTTATAGTCGCCCTGATAGAGGTCAGCGCTGTCGGTGTACTCAATGTTGTAGGACACATCATCCAGATACCGCTCCTGCTTTACCACAGTCATGGTCAGGTAGGGGACAGAGGCGGACAGGGTCAGCACTTCGCCGATCTGGAGCTTATTGATGTTGTAGCCGGGGTTCAGCGCCAGCAGCTCTGCGGAGGTCATGTCATTCTTGGCGGCGATCTGAGACCAGGTATCGCCCTTTTTCACCTCGTAAGTGACCTCGGCCGTCTTGGTGCTGTAAAGCAGTTCCGCAATATAGCCCAGATTCATGATCTCACTGGTGGGAACGTACTCCTGCCGGATCTCAACATCCTCTGCAAATTCACAGGAAATGGTATCTTCATCGGAGGCCGCCTTCTGCAGCTGGTCCAACAGTTCCTCCAACGCGCCCTCGTAGGGAGTGGCGCCGATGCGCACATCGTTGACATACAGGCAGTATGCAGAGGTCACAAGACCGATCTCGTCGGAAAGCTGGTCCTCGTATACAGCCTTATCCTCAATGTCCTGACGGAGCATCCAGCCGGAATCGTATTGCAGCAGGGAATCGTCGATGGTGTAGGTCTCTCCCAGTGTCCGGGAGGTGATGCTTTCCAGATCCTTCCGGACGGTTTCGGCTTCCGATTTGGAAGCCAGCCGTCCCAACACCTGCCCGTCATAGGAGACGGTGGTGCCGATGGTGAAGAAGGAACAGAACAGGATAATGCCTGCCAGCGCACAGCTTCCTCCCAGGAACATCAGGGAGTGGAGGCGCTTTTCCTTTTCAAACCAGACGGAGAATCTGCTGGTGCGGAGGTTCCGCTCTCTGCGGCGGCCCAGCAGGATCTCCCGCAGCCGGCTGGCAGCGGAGGGCAGCAGCCCCCAAAGCATCAGCAGGAATTGCAGAGGCTTCCGGTTGGACTCCGGGAACCGATGGGCCTGAGCCTCCCGGACAACCCGGCGGCAGCGGCGGCCAAACCAGCGGACCTTCTTTCCGGCCCGGAAGCGGAGCTTGCCCCAGAGGTCTTCGGGCTCAGCGGGAGCGCGCCGCTTTCTGCGGGGTCTGGGCGCTTCCTGGGTCTGTTCCGCCTCTGCGGGCCAGTCCGGCAGATCATAAGGCTTTTTGGTGTTTTGACTCATAATGCTCCTATCGTATCGCGGGCAGATGCCCTTTAAAAATTTGTGAACCATAAAAAGTAACAAATTGTTACCGCTTTATATTATCCCTTTTATATTCGCCCGTCAAGCAACTTCTGGCTTTTTGGCATATTTTTATGTATTTTAACGATGCTTTTTTGCCGAATTTCGTAGTTGACACGCAAAAATCGGAAAAAATCACGCCCCAATTCGTCACTTTTTTTATTGACCCCGGCTGTGGACCGTGTATAATAAAGGGTGGAATTGAAACCCCGTTCCCTGAATTAAAAATTGGAGGAATCAACATGTTTGAATTTCTGATCAAAAAGCTGAAGGCGCATCCCCGTAAGATCGTCTTCACCGAGGGCACCGATCCCCGCATCCTGGAGGCTTCTGCCCGTCTGCTGTCCGGTACCTTCCTGACTCCCGTTCTGGTGGGCAACGCCGACGAGATCACCAAGGCTGCCGAAGAGGCCGGCTTCAACATCCGCGGCGCTGAGATCATGGACCCCGCCAACTTCGCTGACATGGACAAGATGGTGGCCCTGATGGTGGAGCTGCGCAAGGGCAAGATGACCGAGGAGCAGTGCCGCAAGTCCCTGTCTCAGGCCAACTACTTCGGTACCATGCTGGTGAAGATGGGCTATGCCGACGCTCTGCTGGGCGGCGCTACCTACTCCACCGCCGACACCGTCCGTCCCGCCCTGCAGATCATCAAGACCAAGCCGGGCAGCAAGATCGTGTCCTCCTGCTTCATTATGGTCCGTCCTTCCGCCACCGGCGAGAACGAGGTCCTGGCTATGGCTGACTGCGCCATCAACATTAAGCCCACCGAGGATGAGCTGGTGGAGATCGCCGTTGAGACTGCCCGTACCGCCAAGGTCTTCGGCATTGATCCCAAGGTGGCCTTCCTGAGCTACTCCACTCTGGGCTCCGGCAAGGGCGAGGACGTGGACAAGATGCGCAACGCCTGCGAGAAGGCCAAGGCTGCCATGCCCGATGTTCCCGTGGACGGTGAGTTCCAGTTCGACGCCGCCGTGTCTCCCGTGGTGGCCAAGACCAAGCACATCACCAGCTCCGTGGGCGGTCATGCCAATACCTTCATCTTCCCCGACATCAACGCCGGCAACATCGGCTACAAGATCTGCCAGCGCATGGGTAACTTCGACGCTTACGGCCCCATCCTGCAGGGTCTGAATGCTCCTATCAACGACCTGTCCCGCGGCTGCAACGCTCTGGAGGTCTACTCCATGGCCATCATCACCGCCGGTCTGGTGGATTGATCCCCGTCTTTGAAAAGTAAAAAGTCCGGATCATGCGGCTCCCTTTGACGGAGGCGACGACTGATTCCGGAGATCCCCCGGCGGGTCATCGCGTTTGCGGTGCCCGTTGGGGTTTTTTTATTTTCTGAGGGCGTGGACCATCTGTATCCTACTGAGGACTATGCGGCCAATGACCGCAGGAACAGCCGGGAAACAGTTCGTACATGGCATCAAACAGCAGATCGGTATGAAACGGCTTTGGAATAAAATGTGAGACGCCCAGAGCAAAGGCCTGATCGGTGACTTGCTCAGAAACGATGCTGGAGAGAAGAATGACCCTCTGTGGGGCAGTTCCCCGGCGCTGTAACTCATTCAACACGGTTAGACCGCAGACATCCGGCAGCGCCGTGTCCATCAGCAGCAGATCGGCAGTCTGTTTTTGCATACATAATAAAACATCGCGGCCACTGCCGACGGTTGCGAGGGAGAAAAAATCATGATTTGCCGCACTTTTCCATATCAACCAGCGAAATTCCTCGCTGCCGTCGGCCAATAGCACACGCTTGCGACTGGTCATATTCTAAATCCCCCCCATATTTTCAGATACAGAAATACTGCAAAAAGGGGTCTATGCGACCTCCTGCTGATCCTGATCCCGGAACTGCTTTTTCATCTGCGCAAGAAACGCCGCCAGCTCATCTGGCTCCAGCATCAGTAAAAAGAATAAGAGAGCGATTGCAGAACAACAACTGCAGCCGCGCTCTAAATCGCCATAGGCCCGAACCGTGATATGTAACTGCTCGGACATTTCCTCTTGGGTCAGCTTCCGCTTCTTGCGAAGCGCTTTCACCTGTACAGAAAAGTACTGCCGAAGTGACTCTTTATACCCGTTCATTCGTCAAAACCTCCGTATATCTGACTGATACCGAGATTCTATGTCAGGTGAAAGTGGGCTTCCATGAAGTGCACTTCCTCTTTTTCGGGTTTCACACGGAATTTACGGGTCAAACCCTGGGGGCGTAGATAGAAAACTCCCCTGCTGAACGTTTTCTCAGCAGGGGAGCGGTACTTCTTGCATATTTGCATTTGCGCGAATGGATCCGTTTGGAAGGAGCGGCCTCTGATCGCTCAGACGGCGGGTTTGGCCATGAATTCATCCTCTACATCGTCCCGGATCCCCAGACGCTGGTAGAGCCTGTGCATAAAAGAGAAGGTGAAGCCGCCGGGCAGCATCCCATTGACAAAAATCGCCGCCAGCACGCCGATTCCGGTGTCCAGAATACGGTTCATGGCGTAGGTGATATAAGTGTCCGTGGGGGTGTTGAACAGCAGGATGCACAGCACCACGCCGCCGGGCTGTACACCGCCCACCCAGATGCGCTGGCACAGCAGGATCAAAATGATTACGCCGACGAAGGTCAAGGGGATCAGGACCCAGGCGTTGCTGCCGTCAGGGAACAGCTCCATGTAAATGGCAAACAGCCCCATGCCGATAAAACCGCCTACCATTGTGCCGAAGAAGCGGTTGCCGCCGTGGAGACGGCTTTGCATAAAGCTGTTGCCCATGCCGAAAATGGCGCCGATGCAGGCGAAGGTAGGGTTGCGGTCCAGAAAGTAGTAGACCAGCGCACACAGGGCTGCCGCAAGGGCGGTCTTGACGTTGCGCATACCGATCTTAGGAAACAGGCATCCTGCTTTTTCATGGTGTTCCATGGCATTTTCTCCGTTCGGCATCGTTCCGCGGCGGATAAAGGCGGCGGAAATATTGTTAAGAACGTGTCAAATTATACCATGGAACCAGTTGACTGTGAACCCCCTGACGGTATTTTTATGCAATTCACAGGAGAAAACGTTTGCGGAAATCAATGATTCTGTGGAAATGTTTGCACTTTTGCGAAGAAAATGCGGCTTCGCAGCAGAATGTGGGGACAGTGGGCCTGTCATATTTTTCAGATATCCGGGTAAAGCCAGCCGCTCCCGGCCCGAAGACTCCCGGCGGCGATCCGGAGACCGGAGCCGCCCAGCGCCGCGGCGAAGCGGTCCGCCAGAGACCGTTGGGTCTCCGTGTCGATCTGATTCAGGAACATGGTATCGCACAGCCGCTCCGCCAAAATGGCCTTTGCGGCCTGTTCCGGCGTGACGGGATCTGACGCAGCGGCGCCGGTCAGGGCGCAGAACCGCTCTGGCCGGTGGACGCTCTCCCGGATGGGCTTCCCGAAACCGGATGCCCCCACCACGCAGATCACCTGACGGCTGACGGCGGGGATCACCGGCTCGTGGGCTTCATGGGCCTTCAAAGGCAGTTGCCGGGAACCGTCGGCCTCCACCAGCACATAGTCCGACAGTGTGGCCAGTGTTTCTACGGAAAGGGAGGGAGCGGTCAGCTTGCCATTTTCGCAGGGAGTTCCCAGGCAGAGGACCCGATGAGCGGTCAGAGCCTTGCGGATGTCCTCCGGCGTAGGGGCCGTCAGCAGGGGGTATTCCTCAAAGGGGCGGATATGGGTGGTGGTACAGAGGAGGACCGTCCCCGGTAATTCCTCCGCCAGACGGCGCAGTAAACTGGTTTTACCGCCGCTGCCGATCACGGCGGTGACGCCGGGGCGCAGCCCCAACAGCTTGGGAAAATCCATAATCCACCTCTTTTCATTTGTTTTGCCCGCGATGCTGCGGGCTTGTTTCCTCTACCGCTTCACCATCAAGCGCTTCATGCCGGCTTCCAAGCCCTCGGCGGAAAGGTCGAACATGGGGAACATCTTGGCCAACTGCAGGTGGGTCAGGGTCCAGAAGTCCTGAAATGCCGGCAGAGGCTCCGGGTTCAGCCAGATGAGATAAGGGAAGTGCTTTTTAAACAGCTCCAGCCATTCCAGACCGGAAGGGCCGTACCGCTGGTTCCGCCAATCGTACTGCTTTTCCCGCAGCTCGTAGGGATTCATGGCGGCATCGCCAACGAGAATGACCTTGTAGCTGGCGTCGAAGTTCTGCAAAAGCCATTCCGTAGGTGTTTGGCCGTCCTGCCAGAGGCGGGGGCCGTTGTAAACGTCGCCGTAAATGCAGTTATGGAAATAGTAGGTGTGCAGCTCTTTAAAGTGGTTGGACTTGGTGGCCGCCTGAAACAGCTGGCTGCACAGGCCGGAATAGTAGTCCATAGAACCGCCGGAGTCCATCAGCAGCAGGACCTTCACCGTGTTCTTCCGGGGGTTCTTGTACCGGATCTCCAGCCGCCCCGCGCTCTCGCAGGTATCGTGGATCGTGGCGTCCACATCCAGCTCCTTTTCGGCGCTCCACTCCTGCGCGGACAGCTGACGCAGCGTGCGGAAGGCCATCTGGAACTGGCGGGTGTCCAGCTTATTGTCTTTTCGGAAGTCCCGGAATTTTCGTTCTCCCGCCACCATCATGGCGGTGCGGTGCATGGACTGCCCGCCGATCCGGATGCCGTTGGGATGCCAACCACTGTTGCCCCAAGGGGTGCGGCCCTGGGTCCCAACCCAGTAGTTGCCGCCGTTGTGCTCCTCCGTCTGCTCTTTCAGACGCTCCTCCAGCATTTTCAGCAGTTCCTCCAGCGTTTCATTCGGAAACCCGGCGGAGCGCAGGTCGGCAATGGTCCGTTTCAGATCCTCGCTGGGGTGGTTCAACCAGTCCAGCAGGTCCTCCGGCAACTCCCCGGTGTAGGGCACGTTCTTGAAAAATTCCAGAAAGATCTGGTCAAAGCGGTCAAATTCCGTTTCATTCTTCACCACGATGGCCCGGCACAGGTGATAAAAGCCGGTGAGCGTCGAATGGTGCAGTCCCTTTTCCATGCCCTCCAGCAGCGTCATCCACTCGTTCAGGGAGACGTGCAGCCCCCGCTGACGCAGCAGGTAAAAAAACGCGGCGAACATGGCTTACTTCACCTTCCGCAGGGTCTGAAGATCCTTGTCTTTTTTCAGCAGGACACCGGCGAAGGGAATCTCCTTTTCGATGCGGGCCGGGTCCACGCCGCCGGCCACCAGCGCCCGGATCCAGTCCACCAGCTCAGAGGTGGAGGGCTTTTTCTCAATGCCCCGCAGCTCCCGCAGCCAGTAGAAGGCGGCGAGGGACTGCTTCACCAACTTTTCCTCCAAATCACCGAAGTGGACCCGGAGGATGGCTTCCATCTGCTCCTGCTCCGGGAACTCGATGTAGTGGAACACGCACCGACGGAGGAAAGCGTCCGGCAGCTCCTTCTCCGCATTGGAGGTGATGATGACGATGGGGCGCTGCCTGGCCTGTACGGTCTCCTTCGTCTCGGGGATGTAGAACTCCATCCGGTCCAGCTCCCAGAGAAGGTCATTGGGAAATTCCAGATCCGCCTTGTCGATCTCGTCGATCAACAGGACCACCTGCTCATCGGCGGAGAAGGCTTCGCCCAGTTTACCCAGCTTGATGTATTTTTTAACGTCATCCACACCGGCGTTTCCAAACTGGCTGTCATAGAGCCGCTGCACCACGTCATAGACGTACAGGCCGTCCTGGGCTTTGGTGGTGGATTTTACATTCCAGATAATGAGCTTTTTCCCAAGAGCGTCCGCCACGGCCTGGGCCAGCATGGTCTTGCCGGTGCCCGGCTCACCCTTGATGAGCAGAGGCTTCTGCAAAGCCACGGCGATGTTGACGGTTTCCATCAGGTCGCGTGACGCCACGTAATTTGCGCTGCCGCTGAATTTTGTATCCATATTTGTTCTCCTTTGCGTGGGTTTGGTGTGCTGGGCCGATTATAGCAGACTTTTTTTCGGGAGACAATGTAAGTTTACGTTTTGACACACTATCCCAGCGCCACGTCTAAGATCATCATAATTAAAAAGCCCCCCACAAAGCCGCAGGTCCCGGCTTTGGAATGGGCCTGAGGCACCAGCTCCTCTACCACCACATACAGCATGGCTCCGGCGGCGAAGCTGAGGAGCCACGGCATCAATGGACGGACACCGGCAGCTACCAGCACTACCAGAATACCGAAAATCGGCTCCACGCTGCCGGAGAGGGTCCCTAACAGAAAAGCCCGGCCCCGGGAGCTGCCCTCCTGCCGCAGAGGAAGGGAGATGGCGGCGCCCTCCGGAAGATTCTGGATGCCGATGCCCAGCGCCAGCGCCGCGGCCCCGGCCATGCCCTCTCCCTCTGCCGCCAGTGCGAAGGCGAGGCCCACCGCCATGCCCTCCGGTACATTGTGGAGGGTAATGGCTGCCATCAGCAGCGTGCTTTGGCGGCGGGTCAAGTCCATGTCCTTTGCCCGCCGCAGATGGGGCAGAACGGCGTCCAGCGCGGAGAGAAAGCCCACGCCCAGCAGCAGCCCCGCCGCCGCGGGGAGCCAGCCGGGAACGCCGAAGTCCGCCGACTGCTCGATGGCGGGCAGCAGCAGGCTCCAGACGCTGGCCGCCGTCATCACCCCGGCGGCGAAGCCAAGCATGGTTCGCTGGAACTGGGGCCGGGGCTCCTCCACAAAGAAAAATACCACCGCAGCCCCTAAGGTGGTCATCAGAAAGGTAAAGCCGGTGCCCAAAGCGGCCCAGCTCAATGCTTGCAGCATACGAATCAACGCCTTTTCCTCGATTCAGGCGGAATTTTGCCTGTACGCCAGTATAGGCGACAATTCCCGGATGTGTGCCGACGGAGAGGCTTGCCTTTTTCCCGGCGCCGTGGTATGATTAAACTGTAAAAGGAAATATGGCTCATATAATTCCGCTGATGGGATCGTCTCAGGCGCGGAAGTTTCTATGAGATCGCCTAAGATCTTGCTATGAGCGTCCGCTTATGCGGGCGCTCTTTTGTTTTGAAAGGAGGACGCAATGACCACTATTCTGAAAGGAAATATCGTTTCCGCGCAGGCCTGCGGCCGGCTGGATGTGACGGAACACGGTTATCTTATCGCTGAAAACGGCGTCATTACCGGGGTGTATCCGGTGCTGCCGGAGCAATATGCCGGAGCGTCTGTGGAGGACTATGGAGACTGCCTGATCGTCCAGTCCTTTGCGGACCTGCACCTCCACGCTCCCCAGTATCCCATGCTGGGGATGGGTATGGATCTGCCCCTGCTGGACTGGCTGAATGCCTACGCCTTCCCCACGGAGGCCCGGTTTGCGGAGCCGGACTACGCCCGGACGGTGTACCGGCAGCTGGCGGGGGAATTGGCGTCCCACGGGACCACGCGGGTGTGTATGTTTTCCTCTCTCCACACCGACGCTACCCTGATCTTGATGGATGAGCTGGAAAAAGCGGGGATCACCGGCTATGTTGGCAAGGTGAATATGGACCGCAACGGCGCACCCGGCGTGTTGGAGGAGACCACGGAGGAATCCATGCGCGAAACGCTGCGGTGGCTGGATGCCTGTCAGGATTTCCGGCACATCAAGCCAATTCTGACACCCCGGTTCACCCCCTCCTGCACGAATGAGCTGATGGCATTTTTGGGAAAGCTGGCGGCGGAGCGCGATCTGCCGGTGCAGTCCCACCTGTCGGAAAACGGCGCGGAGATGGACTGGGTACGCCAACTCCACCCGGATTGCAGACAGTATTGGGAGACCTACAAGAAGTACGGCCTTTGGAATGACCGCACCGTGATGGCCCACTGCGTCTGGTCGGACGAGCGGGAGCGGCAGGCCATGAAGGACGCCGGGGTAACGGTGGTCCACTGCGCCGACTCCAATCAGAATCTCTGCTCCGGCGTGGCGCCGGTACGGAGGATGCTGGACGAGGGCGTAAAGGTGGCTCTTGGCAGCGACATCGCCGGAGGCGATCATCTGGATCTGTTTGACGTGACGGCGGCCGCCGTCCGGGCTTCCAAGGCCCGGCGGATGATGGATGACTGGGACACCCCCTTCCTCACCGTGGCGGAGGGGTGGTATCTGGCTACCTCTGCCGGGGCCGCTTTCTTTGGAGAGCAGCCGGGCTTTGCCGCGGGAAATTCCCTTCACGCCATCGTACTGGCGGATGACACACTGCCCCAGCCCCGCACCCTGACTCCGGCGGAGCGGCTGGAACGGGCGGTGTACCGCCGTCAGGAGGGGGCCGTACAGGCAGTCTGGTCCGCCGGAAGAAAAATCTACGCGAAGCCGTAAGAAAGTTGTCCGCAAGAGTTTGGAACATAAAAAACGCAGCCGTTTTCGGGAGGATCTCCCAAAAACGGCTGCGTTGTTTTTGCATTTCATTGCGGTCGCGGCGTATTCCATTGGTTCCGTTGGAATTACTGCACGGTGACGGGCTTTAGATACACGCCCCGGAAGTCGAACCAGCCACGGGGGTCCCGGATGGCACCCAGATAGGTGTCCCGCAGCTTCCAGGCCGTTCCCACCGTGTAGAGGGGGGATATGGCGCAGTCGATCTCCAGCAGCAGGTCCTCCGCGTCATGGAGACAGCCCATACGGGCCGAGCCGTCCTCTGCACCGGCGATGATGGACATCAGCGTATCGTAGGCGCTGTTTTCATAGTGGAGGAAGTTGTCCCGATTGCCGGTGGTCCAGTCCATCAGGAAACATTCCGCATCGCTGCACACGGCGCTGACGGACATACCGGCCAGCGTGTAATTCCCGCTGCGCATAGCGGAGGCCAGCTCCGCCGGCGTTACGGCTCTGGGCGTCACGTTCACGCCCAGATAGTGGCCCCACATACCGCACAGGGCCATGGCCACGGTCTTGTTGCTGCCCTGATCCACATAGAGATATTCCAGAGCACCCAGCTCCGCACTCAGGTCGCTGCCCCGGTCATATCCGGCATTCTGCATCAGGTCCACTGCATTCTGGCAGCGGTCGGCGTAGCTTTCCGGATCGTTGTCCAGCAGGCTGCCGCCGCAGGCGCGGAAATCCAGATCTGCGTTGTCCTCCGGCACACCGGGGGGCACCAGTCCCTCGGCGGGCTGTGCCGTAATCCCCGCCATGGCGGTCAGCTGTTCCCGGTCGATCACCAGGCTCAGGGCCTTGCGGATGGATTCATCCTCCAGACGGCTGCAGTTGAACATGACGGAGTAAGTCTCCAGAACAGGCTCTGCCTGCCAGGTCTCATCTGCTTCCATCTGCTCTGCCATCTCCTCCTCCGTCAGAGGCCAGACAGCGTCTACCACGCCCTGATCATACAGGACCTCCGCCGTTTGCGTGTCTCCGAAGCGGAAGGTCAGCTCCTCCGGACCGGTCAGCTTTTTGCCGTAGGCGGTATTTTCCGTCAGCGTCAGAGCGTTTTCGTCCTCTGCGGAGGCAGTATAGGGACCATTGGTCACCAGACGGGTGGGATCGGACCACCAGCGACGGGACGTCTCATCCTCTTTCAGATTATCGTTGGCGGCATCCGCCTCCTGCTTGAGCCGCTGTACAACATCCTGCCGCAGAGGCATGGTGGCGATGGAGGTGCAGACCTCCCGCAGGAACCAGTCATAATGACCGGTCAGGGTCACCACAAGGGTGGTGCTGCTTTTTGCGCTCACCGCCAACAGACTCATGTCGCCGGAGGCCTGAGCCTCCGCATAGCCGCTGACAATGGACAGCAGCGGGGCATACACGGAGCCGGTGGCGGGGTCCGCCAGACGCTGCCAGGCGTATACAAAGTCGCTGGCCTTGACCTCTACGCCATCGGACCACTTGCCGCCCCGGAGGCGGAAGGTGTAGGTGACGGTGCCATCGCTGTTCTCCTTCATGTCCACGCTTTTGGCGGCACCGGGGACTGCGGTGGTCTGGCCGTTTTCGCCCTTTTCCAGCCGCATCAGATTTTCATAGAGGTGGTTCAGGATGGTCTGGTCCCCGATCTGCTGGGCGTAGATGGGATCATAGGTGGCGGGGGTCTCACCCACGCAAACGGAGAGAGATGCCCGGCCGTCTGCCGATTCCTTCTGGCCGCAGGCGGTCAGGAGGGTAACGCACACCAGAGCGCTGAGACACAGCGCTGTCAGGCGCTTCCATAATTTCATAGGGACTCCTTTTATGTTATGCCATGGTCAGGCTGCCGTTTTCGTCAAACTTCACAGGCAGGATCTCGTTGCGGGTATTCTTGGCAATATCGTCGATCCGGATCTTGGAGGGGAAGTCCGCCACAAAGCTGACGGCCACGCCCTGCCGTTTGGCCCGGCCGGTACGGCCGATCCGGTGGACATAGTCCTGATTTTCATCAGGAATGTCGCAGTTGAACACGATGTCCACATCATCCACGTCGATACCCCGGGCGGCCACATCAGTGGAGACAAAGACCCGAAGCTTGCCCTTGCGGAACAGATCCATTACCTGCTCCCGCTTCTTCTGGGGAATGTCCCCGTGGATGCACTGAGCGTCGATGCCCCGCATCTGCAGGAACTTGGTGATACGCTCTGTGTTGCCCTTGGTGTTGCAGAACACCATGCAGCGGTCAAAGCCGGTCTCGTTCAGGATCTTGGCGATGGCCTCCGCCTTGCCGTCGAAGCTCACATCCATGCGGAACTGCTTGATATCGGGCTTGTTCTGCTCGTCCTCCCGGACGGTGACCTCCTCCGCGTCCCGCTGATACACCCAAGCGATGTCCATGACCTCACGGGAGATGGTGGCGGAGAACAGTCCCAGATTTTTCCGCTTGTCCATGCGGTCCAGCAGCCGGGTCACGTCATGGATGAAGCCCATGTCCAGCATCCGGTCCGCCTCGTCCAGCACCACGGTTTTTGCCGTATCCACCCGGACGGTGCGGCGCTTCATGTGGTCGGACAGCCGTCCCGGTGTGGCCACTACGATCTGGGGATGTTTTTTCAGCGCGTCGATCTGGCGGCCGATGGGGGCGCCGCCGTACAGGCACACTGCCCGGATGCCGGGTTTATAGGTGTAGAGGATCCGCAGCTCATCGGTGATCTGGATGGCAAGCTCCCGGGTGGGGGCCAGGATCACCGCCTGAACGCTCTCGTCCTCCGGGTCGATATGCTCCACAATGGGGATGCCGTAGGCAAAGGTCTTGCCTGTACCGGTGGGGGCCTTGGCGATCACGTCCCGCCATTCCAGCATGGGGGGGATGCAGCCCGCCTGCACCGGGGTGGATTGTACAATATTGCGCTCCATTAAAGCGCGCAGAATTTCCGGTGACAGCTCCAATGTGTCGAACCGGACGCCTTGAGTCAGTTCCATGATTAAATTCCTCGCATTTGCAGATATTTGCACATAATTAAAAATATTATACACACTTTCAGGTCATTTGTAAAGGGGACGTCCCGGACGGCTTTTTTAATTCCGATGCACGGTTTCGTGCAATTTTTCACCTTCGGCGGCATATACTGAGTAAGTTGCAAATGCAGATATCGCAAAGGAGGGAAGCGTATGGAGCTGAAAAAGCCCGTGGGCGATGTGGATGATCTGATCTTTCAGGACACCTGGGAGGTCAGTCAACGATAAAGGACTGCCGCTAAGCGGCAGTCCTTTTGTCATGCGATCCTTATACGATGAAGCCGCCGTCGGCGGTGAGGACCTGACCGGTGATAAAGCCTGCCCGCTCCGAGGCGAAGAATGCCACGGCGTAGGCGATGTCCTCCGGTGTGCCCAAACGGCCCAGAGGCGTTTCGCGGATCAGCTCCTCCACGGTCTCCTGCCCCAGCACCTGGACCATATCAGTGTTGATGACGCCGGGGGCCACGCAGTTTACCCGGATGCCGGAGGGGGCCAATTCCATAGCCAACGACCGGGTCAGGGCGATGATACCCGCCTTTGTGCAGGAGTAAGCCACCTCGCAGCTTGCCCCCCGCTGGCCCCAGATGGAGGAAATATTTACGATGCAGCCCCGTTTTTCCGAGATCATGTGAGGGAGGGCCGCCTTGACGGTGTTCCGGGCGCCGCTCAGATTTACCGCCAGATACCGGTCCCACATCTCGTCGGTGGTGTCCTGAAACAGCCCCTGACCCGACACACCGGCGTTGTTTACCACCAATTCTACCGGGCTGAAGGTCTCACCCAGCTTCCGGACCATCTCGGCCACGGCAGCGCTGTCCGCGACATCGGCCTGGAACATGGCGGCATGACAGCCCTCTGCCGTCAGCTCCTCCACCAGCTCCCGGGCCTTGTCCGCCCGGTTCAGGTAGTTGATGCCCACAGCCCAGCCCTGATGGGCCAATTCCCGGGCCACGGCCCGGCCAATTCCCCGGGACGCGCCGGTGATCAATGCGGTTTTCATAAGATACCCCCAAACAAAAACTTCCGGTGAAGCGTTAACGAAAAAGAAAAACCACTCCGATGGAGTGGTTTTTATGGTGGAGACGAAGAGGATCGAACTCTCGACCTTACGGATGCGAACCGTACGCTCTCCCAAACGGTGCAGTTCTATGCACCACAAACCACACAGGAAACTGCCGACAATAATCAGATATTGTCGGAAAAAAGCGAAAAAAGTATATGGCCTTGTTCAATTCTTCACGGTACAAGCCAAGAAGCAAGCATCCTGCGATAACCAAGCTATTTTTCCCTATTATACCCCGCCTATCTGTGAGATGTCAACAAAATGGAGGAGATACAGTTCGCATCGGGGCAAAGGAATGTTGAAAAATGAAGATTTCGGACGATATGTTCGCATCCAAAAGCACGCTCGGCAGAGTGTGCTTTTTTATTATCATAGGAGGTAATCGTGTGTGAGTATTTCAACTGCATTCGACTATTATTACGGCGATGAAAGCAGCCAATTTTCTTTTTACCGCATTCCCCGCCAGCTTGTCACAGGACAGCAATTCAAGAAAATCTCCACGGACGCAAAGCTGCTGTACGGCCTCCTGCTTGACCGGATGGGCTTGTCTGCACGGAATAGCTGGTATGATGACGCCGGGCGTGTCTACATATTTTACACGCTGGACGAAATTCAGGAGGACTTGAACTGCGGACATGAAAAAGCCGTCAAGCTTCTATCCGAGTTGGACACAGATAAGGGCTGCGGGCTGATCGAACGCATGAAGCAGGGGCAGGGCAAGCCGACCAAAATCTATGTCAAGCGCTTTACCACCCGCCAAGTGACCGCTGAAACCATTGTGCCGCAAGAGGTTCCAAGACTTCCGAAAATCGGAAGTCAAGAAGTCGGAAAATCGGAAGTCAAGAGTTCCGAAAAGCCGAAGTCAAGACTTCCGATTATCAGAAGTGCAGACTTCGGAAAATCGGACGGTAATTATATTAAATCTAATCAAACTGATTTTAGCTATACTGATCCATCTATCCATCCATCACCTTCCACCGATGAGCAGAGATGGATGGATAGAAGCGAATACTTGAAAGAAATCAAAGAGAATATTGAGTACCCCTTCCTTTGCCAGCAGTTCAACCGCGACGATGTGGACGAAGTGGTCGGGCTGATGGCGGATGTGATGTGTTCCACCCAGCAAACGATTCGGATCGGCGGCAATGACATCCCGCTGACGCAGGTGCAGGCCCGTTTCTATCGGCTGGACTACTCCATGATGGTCTATGTCTTTGAGAGCCTGCACCGAAATACCACCAAAGTCCGCAACATCCGTGCTTATCTGCTGACTACGCTGTTCAATGCACCGTTGACGATGAATAACTACTATCAGGCCGAAGTCCAACACGACTTCGGCCTTTGATTTTGGTTGAAAATGTGGCTCAAATTGAGACACATTTTTCGACATAAATCTTGAATACGGAGGTAAACCAATGTCCAACGAAAAGAAAAACCCGCTGATCGGTGCGTTTCGGGCACCGCCCGTAGGAACGCCGCCTTCCCCCACACAGCCCGCAAAGCAGCCAGAGACGCCCAAGAATGTCAAAGCACCTGCGACTCCGCTTTCTGCCCCCATCCCCACCAAGCTGGAGGAGAGCAAGAAAACCGTTGAGCCTGCCAAGGACGATAAGGCGGTCAAGGACGGCAAGCCTGCCGCAGATGCGCCAGCTCCCACCAAGCCGGAGGAGAGCAAGAAACCTGCCGAGCCTGCCAAGGACGATAAGACCGTCAAGGACAGCAAGCCTGCCGCAGCTGCGCCCACTCCCACCAAGCCGGAGGAGGGCAAGAAACCTGCCGAGCCTGCCAAGGACGATAAGGCGGTCAAGGATGGCAAGCCCGCCGCAACTACGCCTGCTCCCACCAAGCAGGAAGAGAACAAGAAACCCGCTGAACCCGCCAAGGACGATAAGACAGTCAAGGACGGCAAGCCCGCCGCAACTGCGCCTGCTCCCACCAAGCCGGAAGAGAACAAGAAACCCGCTGAATCCGCCAAGGACGATAAGGCGGTCAAGGACGGCAAGCCTGCCGCAGCTGCGCCCACTCCCACCAAGCCAGAAGAGAGCAAGAAGCCTGCCGAACCTGTCAAGGCGGATGCGGTCAAAGAGCCGGTGGGACAGGAAACGCCCACTGCATCGGCTACCCGCACTGCGGACGGCCCGAAAGGTTCTGCCGTGACCAAGGTATTTGAGGATCGTCTGGACGCACCTACCGAAGCTGACCTTTTTAAGCTGCCTACCCCCGGTGAGGGCGAGATTTACAGCATGGCAGTCCATCCGGCCTATCTGAAGGACTTTCTGGATCACCCGTTCACGGTAAACCGCGAGACGCAGGATTACAAAGACCTGTTTGAGTCCATCAAGAATTACGGCATCCGTGAGCCGGTCCTCTGCCGTCCCGGACGCAACGGTGGACTGGAGATCATCTCCGGCCATCGCCGACATGACATTGGCGCACAGCTGAACTACCCCATTCCCGTTCTCATTGAGCGTGTGGACGAGGATGACGCACAGATCCAGTGCGTAGACGGCAACCTCCACCGCAAGGATATTCCGCTTTCGGAACTGGCCCGCGCCGCACAGATGAAGATGGACGCTTTGAAGCGTAAGGCAGGGCGGCGCTCCAAGGCGGACATTCTGGCCGGAAAAGAGCCGATGAAGCGGAGCGATGAGCAGGTCGGTGAAGATCTGGGTATGAGCCGTGCCAGCGTACAGCGATTGATGCGTGTCAATCAGCTGGAGGAGCCGCTGAAAAAGATGGTGGACAAGAAGGAATTGCCGCTGGACACCGCCGAGCAGATTTCTCACATGAAGCCCGCCGAACAGAAAACGCTGGCTGACGCCATCGAAAAAGAGGGCGGCAAAGTCCCCTCCAAGACGGAAGCGGTCAAGCTCAAGGAAGAGAGCCGCGCCGGTACGCTGACCCCGCAGAAGATCGAGAAGTCGGTAGCGCCTACCAAGCGGGAGATTGACCCTCCGCTGAAGGTCACTTTTCAGGACGATGAACTGCGCCCCTACTTCCCGGAGAAGGGAACGACAGTTGCTACCGTCAAACGCACGATGTTTGAGGCGATGGATCTCCGCAAAAGGGCGCTTGAACGGCAAAAAGCAAAAACGCAAGCAGAAAATGACGGCAAAAAACGGTCTGAACCGGCGAGGTGATGGAGTATGACTGTCGTAATCGTTAAGCCGGGATATGCCCCCTATGAGGCGGACATCAACGGCTTGGATGAGATGCAGAAAGTCGTAGGGGGAATAATCCAAGCCATTTACCCCTTTGAGGATAACGCCGCAGTCGTTTGTAATGACGAGGGACTGTTCTTGGACTTGCCCTTCAACCGCAGTGTGCCTGGCGGATATGGCGGTGTGTTCGGGAACTTTTTCGTCTGCGGCTTAGGTGAGGAAGATTTCTGTTCCTTGACCCCGGAGCAGGTGAAAGCTTACAAGAAGGAGTTTCACAGTGCGGAAATTCTGATCGGAGCGAAGGGTAACACCCCCATTACGCTGAAGGTGCAGCCCAAGGCAGCAGGCGGCTCCGGCCGTGAGAAAGGCCGGGATACGCCACCCGGCCGGGAGTAAAGTACGATGCAAGAACAGCTTTCCGCAAGTGAGCGACTGAAGGCACTGACTGACCAGCTGGAGCAGGGCGTTTCGGATATTTTCCAAAGCGGCCAATATGCGGCATACCTCACGGCCATGTCGAAGTTCCATCATTACAGTTTTGGCAACGCCATGCTGATTTTCATGCAGTGTCCGAATGCTTCTCATGTTGCAGGTTATCACGATTGGAAAAGAAAATTTGGCCGACAGGTCAAGCGGGGCGAGCATGGTATCACCATACTCGCCCCCTGTCCTTACCGCAGACGGGAGGAAGTGGAGGAAACGGCCCCGGACGGCTCCACAGCCACGACCATCCAACTGGTGCAGCGCGTAGGTTTTCGGACAGTCACTGTGTTCGATGTGAGCCAGACCGAGGGGAAGCCGCTGCCGGAGCTTGTTCACAAGCTGACCGGAGGTGTGGTGGACTACGAACGCATAACCGGGGCGATTAGTCACCTCTCACCCTATCCCATCAGCATTGAAGCCTTTCCCGGCGCTGCCTTTGGCTGCTGCAATTTTGCAGAGCGGCGCATTCTGGTGCAGCCGGATATGAGCCAAGTGCAGACCATCAAGACCATGATCCATGAGGTCAGCCACGCAAAACTCCATGCGCCGAAAGAGGGTGCTGCTCCAGAAGAAAATCGGAGTGAGCAGCGTTCTTCCCGCGAGGTGGAGGCCGAGAGCGTAGCCTATGTAGTCTGCCAGCATTTCGGCATCGACACTTCCGACTATTCATTTGGGTATGTAGCCGGTTGGAGCCGCGGAAAAGACTTGACCCAGCTGAGAGCATCGTTGGAGCGGATACGGGACACTGCCGCGGAATTGATCGACAGCATCGACCCGCCCAAAGAGCTGTCACAGCCAGTACAGGAAAAACCAGCACAGAAACGGAGGAATGCCCGTGGGAAAAGAAATCAGCCTGATCGCCTTTCTCGATGAGGTCGTGTCCCGGAACACGCAGCACTATAAGAGCGATTTTGAACTGGACGCGCAAAAGTTGAGGGATGCGCTGGACAGCCCCAATCAGGATGAGCGTGTTTTCTACTTCATGTCCCGTCCAAACGGAACATGGTGTGTGCTGGAACGGGACGCTTTTCTTCGGGAGAGCGATGGCTACAAGATATGGACACATTATGCAAATATGCCTGCTGGTATCGAAGCCTACCGCATTGTCATTACCGGGCAGTGCGGAACAGCTCCTATGGGCTATGTGGTGAAGCTGAACTACCGGGAGCAGGTGCAGCGTGTCATCAAAGCCGCCCTCCCCATTGAGAATGTGGAATTGTCCTTCTATTCCGGTGAAAAAGTCAGGATACCGCTGGAGCAATACCGCAGACATCGGGAAGAAATCTTCTTTGAGTACGGCGCGATCCAGAATTTCCGCAACTGCCCGCAAAATGAAGCGGAGTTGTACCGTATCATCTCGATGGAACACCGTTTGCAAAAAGGCTGGCGGCCCAAAGTAAAAAAGAGGCCGGAGACTCCGGCCAGATAGGAGGGATACCACCCATGTCTGAGAAAGATAGCCGGGATAGCTTTTACTTTTTGAATGCTTATCAGGACGGCATAACGCCGGGGCAGAAAATCACGATCCAGCACAATGTCTCCTACAATGACTGGCGTGCTGCTCCGCACCTTGCCCCGCTGGTAAAGCTGACGGATGCGGAGATCAATCAGCGGAAAGAGGCCAGTATCACGCTGGAAAAGGAACTCTATGCCAAGCTGAAGCAAATCGCGTCAGAATGGGATGAGCAGGCGGCACATACAATGCTGCTGGAGCGTGCGCTGGAATATGTGCATACCCCGGAGGTAGAGCATACCGCCAATGAGTGGAAAGAGCGCGAGAACGGCGTGTGGGAGATCAGCAACCGCACCTACAAAATGCGTTATCAAATTACTTATGCAAAGGGCACCGATATTTATCTCGTCAGCTGGGGGATCATCTATAACGCACCCAAGCAGCCAAACTCCAAGTACGCAAATTACTGGGGCGACAGCATCTATGTTGCAAGACAGGATAAGAAAAAATATCCCAGCATGGAAGCGGCACAGAATTATATCCAAGGCCGGTTTGACCTGTATTCGCACCTGTTCCGGGAATTGTCTCCCCCTATCCCCAACGAGTGCAAACGGATGTTCAGCATCAATGGCTGCCTGGCTCCCGGCTATACGCTGGCGCCGCCGGACAAGGAAGAACCCGACAAGCAGGCGGTGGACGATCTGCTGGCCTGTCTGGATGACAGCGATACCGCTGCACCGTCTGAAATACAGAAATCCCCGGACAAGCCTGTTGAAAAAAACTCCAACGGAAAGAGTAAAAGCGCTGTCAAAAAGAAGCACGCCCCGACACGGTAGGACAGCGGCGCTTTGCGTCGCTGTCCCAGCCAGCATGGAATTTTGACATCAAAATTCCGCCGGTTAGGGGCGCACCCCTAAAACCCCGCGCTATGAAAGTCGAAATGCGTCTCGAATTGAGACGCATTATTTTTTGAAGAAACGGAGTGATGCCGATGCAGCCGGACTACTCGCCGTGGGGCGAGATACAAGCCCTTGACACGATCTATCCCGGCATCCATCTTATCACAGCTCCCGGACACGGCGGTATCGCCGTGGAATGGCCCACCTATCTTGAACTGTCATCTGCTGCGCGCAAATGCGGATTCCGTGATGGAGTGTGTCTGTGGTTTGAAGAAGATTGCTGTGAACAGGTGGTGCTTCGGGAACTCATTGACCGCGGAATGTGGACGCCTCCCAGCAGGATCACAGACCCCGCAAAATTTGAACAGGAAATTGACCGCGTTATTCGGATGTACCACCCGGACTACTGGGCGGAACGGGAAGCAGGCCATACCGTTCCCCAGTCCACAAAAGCGGCCAAGAGAAGAAAAACGGAGCCTGCCCGCTGAGAGGAGGAGCAAATGAAGCCGTATAAGACGATGACTCTGCGGCTCAATGCCACCGAGTACGCCCATCTGTGCCGACAGGCGGAAGTGACCGGCTTGAAGAAGGAGCCGCTGGTGCGGCAGCTCATCATGGGCGTAAATCTGCGCCCCCGTCCGCCCGACGCCTATGCAGAGCTGCTCCGTGCTTTGTCTGCCATCGGCAACAACATCAATCAGCTGGCCCATCAAGCCAACGCACGGGGCGCGGCCACCGGCGATGAGATCACAGAGGCTCTGCTGTTGGTGCAGCAGACGGCACGGCTTGTTCGGGAGCGGCTCTGAATGGCTTATACAAAACTCATCGTCATTCATAGTCGGCTGGACAGGTGTTTGGACTATACGCAGGATGAAGAAAAGACCTCTTTGGAAACGGTGCTGGACTACGCCATGAATCGGGACAAGACGGAACAGGACTGCTTTGAAACCGCCCTGAATTGCAGCCGGGAAACAGCCTATGCGGACATGATGGATACCAAGCGCCGCTGGGGAAAGGTCAGTCGCAAGCGTAAAGGGTATCATGTGATTCAGTCCTTTGCCCCCGGAGAGGTCACGCCGGAGCAGGCGCACGCCATCGGCGTAGAACTTGCACAGCGGCTTCTGGCAGACCGATATGAGGTGGTCGTTTCCACCCATCTGAATAAGGCGCATCTGCACTCTCATATCGTGTTCAACAGCGTGTCCTTTGTGGACGGCGCAATGTACCGTGACCGTATCAAAGACCTGCTGGGCGGTGCCGGAGAAGGTATCCGCGGAACATCGGACGCGATCTGTCTGGAGTATGGCCTGTCCATCATCGAACCCAGTGAGCCGAGCGTCAGCCGCGCCGAGTGGGAGGCGCAGCAAAGCGGAAAACCCAGCTTTCGCAGTACCGTCCGTGTGGACATCGACACCGCAATCGCCGGTGCCTACACCATGCGCTCGTTCTGGAGCGAACTGGCGCGGATGGGCTATCAGATCAAGCGGTATCCCCAAGTGACCCATGCGGCAGTCAAGCCGCCGGGCGGTCAGCGATTTTTGCGACTGGACAAGCTGGGAGACGGTTACAGCGAGGCGGAGATACTGACGCGGCTGACCGCCGGACGAATTGGGGCTGCACCGCCCATCAGCGACCATACGCCGATCTTGCCGCAGCGGTATGTTTCCCGTGGGCGGCGATACCGGGTTCGCGGCAAACTGCCGCAGGCTGGCCGACCCAAGGGTTTCCGTCTGCTCTATCTAAAATATTTGTATCTGCTGAGAACGCCATCCCGCCGTAAGGCAGCTATTGTTGTACCACGGGAAGAGGTCATTCGGTTTGACCGCTATCAGGAGCAATTCTATTACCTGTGGGAAAACCGCATCGACAGCGTAGCGCAGCTGACGATGCAGCATGACGCGCTGCAAGCGGAGATCGACGCGCTGACTGACCACCGAGCCGACCTGTATCGCCTGCATCGCAGAGCGCCGGAGGATACAGCCTGTGCTGAGGAGATCAGCCAGATCACGGCAAGGCTCCGGGTGCTGCGCCGGGAGTTGAAGCTGTGTGTCCGTATCGAGGGAGATATTCCCACCGTGCAGGCACAAATCAAGTTGCAGGAGGAAAGGAGCCGCCATGAAAAAGCTGATAAAAGCAGACCTGAGCCGCGTGCTGGAACTGACCGCGGATCACCAACCCATTGACCGAGCTGCATTGGCCGCAGCGACAAAAAGCCTGTCACAAAGCCGATCCAACGACTACCTGTTTCTGGTGCGGAAAGACCGTTTCCGTTTGATGGATCTGTCTGAGGTCTATGCAGACGGCAGCGACAGCAATTCTTTTCTCGCTGCGCTGGAAACACAGACCTGCTGGCCGGTGTTGGCGATGCTGCTCCATGTGGAGTGCGTAGAACACGGCGTTCACCGCGGCAGTGTGATTCTGGCGGATCACTCCGATTTAGTTCGGGATGTGGCCTTTGCCGCAGCGCTTCCCGATGCCCAGCGTGAAGCGCATATCCGCGAAATGGTACGCCGCTGTGTGCGCTATGCGTCGCAGTGTACCATGATGGAACTGATAACTTATCTGAAAACCGGGAGGTGCGATTGAATGGACACAAGCGGAGAAGCGGCTGATCTGGTGGTCAAGGAGAGCATCCAACTGACCGAGGCCAGTATCAAGCTGCTGGCGGCAGGAAGTAAAAATCTTGCCGCCTTTTTATATGCCCTTGCCAAAGATAATAAAAAGCTGGTCGGCAAAACCAGCATGAACCGTCTGCTGCGAGAGGGCAAGGAACTGAAAAGTTTTTGCATCAAGGAAGAAGATTTTGCGGAGTTCCGCAAGTATGCCCGGCCTAATGTCCTCTTTGCGGCCGTCCAGGACACCAAGGCGAATGACGGGCTGGTGGCGCTTGTCACCAATACGGACTTCGTGCCGCAGGTCAACCTGTTCATGCAGCGCCGGGGTTATCCCGCCCCGACAGAGGAGCAGGAGGAGCCTGCGGCAAAAAAAGACGCACCCCGCACTCAACAAAGGAACTCCTCACCAGAGCGCGGGAATGGCTCGACAGCATCGAGGACGAGCCAGACGATGAGGACTACTGACACGGCGGAGAAGATCAGTGATATTCCCACCGTAAAAGGCCGGTTGGCGGTCTTGCAGAAAACCGCAGAGGGGATGCGGGAGGGGCGGCCTGCTCCGCAACGCTCTCATTCGTCCCCGCAGAAATCAAGATAAATGGAGGAATTACCATGGCAAATCTGGAACAGATCGTAAGCAGGAAAACGGAGAACGACACCAAATGGAAGGAACAGCAGCAGGCAGAACGGGATAATACCACTGCCATGCAGGACGCCGGGGTGATGGAGATCACCACCAGTCCCGATGCCTATGCGCGGTATCTGGAGATGCAGGGAGACAACCCCGCATACAGCGCCGGAAATATCGCGCTGGTCATGTTCAGCGACCCGGAGGCCACCGTGTTCGGCACCCGTGACCGCTGGAAAACGCTGAATCGCTCCGTCATGGACAGTGAGAAAAACAATGGCGTCAAAATCTTTGCCCGCTCTCCCATGGGGCGCGGCTATACGCTGGCTGATGCCTATGACATTCGCCAGACGCAGGGCCGTGAGCTTTCCCGCATCTCTCTGAAAAATGACAGCAAAGAGATGGAAACGGCGCTGACCACCGTTCTGAACTACGCTGTCGTGCCAGTGGTCATTGATAAGGAGCTGCCATCGCCTGCTTTCTACGATGAAACCAATCTGGAACTGGCGATCAACCCGGATTACCCCGACAACGAAGCCTTTGCCGCAATCGCCGCCGAGGTCGCGCACAGCCGCTTTCATGCCAAAGGTGCGAACAGAAGTTATGACCGCGGCGAGTGCGATCTGGACGCACAGAGTATTTCCTACATTCTATGCCGCAGATATGGGATCGAACGCCCCATGCCGGATATGACGAATCTGGCCGGACTTTATGAAGGCTGGGAGCCGCAGGAACGGCGACAGGCGCTGGACACCATTCAGGACACCAGCAAACAGTTTGGCCGTTCCATCGAAAAAAATCTGGAGATGGGAAAGCAACGCAGCCGCGCCCCGGTGCATCGTCCGACCCGATAAAGTCCAGTGGTGGTGGGGGGTGTTTCCCCTTCGGGGAGTATGAGCCGCCGCGCACCCCTGTCAAGGCCGCACGATTGCTGGCGCAATCGTGCGCGAGTCGGCCAGTGCGCCCACTGGCCGAGCCTTGACCGTGCTGCTCGTCAGCTCATTGGGTAATCAAGGGGAGAACACCCCAAAAGCCGCTGACAGCGGCTTTTGCCATATTGGGAGCGCGGTGCGTCCAACCGAGCGCCTGCGAACCCGCTGCCCGCCCCGCCGTGAGCCGTCGGCGGGGCGCTTTTGAAATGCGGCTCAAATTGAGACACATTTCTACATGATACGAATATGGAGGAACTGTTATGAAACGCACACTATCCCTGTGTTGCGCCGCACTGCTGTCCTGCCTGATGACCTGTCCGGCACTGGCGGCAGACGCATTGCTCCTGATGCCCAGCCTCTATCCCACAGAGGTCAAGGAATATGCCAACGGAGAAGAAATGCGGCTGGAGCGCACCTATCTGCTGTCCTCTGCGGATGATCCGGCCAACATCCCCGTTGGCGATTTTGACCGGGAGGGCTGGCATTATACGCTGCTGGATGTGACCCGGCAGGAAACCGTCAAAAGCGACGCAAAGGACTATGCCGAAACCTACACGCTGGACACGGACACAAAGGACATGGAGAAGATCATGCCCCAACTGGCAGCAGAGCGCACTGTTACCACGGAGGACGGTTACACCGGGACGCTGATGCTGGACACTGCCAGCATCAAGGTCGAGGCCGCAGGCTACAACACTTCCACCCGAACAGTCACAGCCGCAAGGACTTATCCAAATTTGTCCGACGCCGATGTGTCGTTTGTGCCTAAAAGCATCACGGATAATGGCCGCACCCTGGAACTGTCCGATGTGCAATGGCAGGAATCCGAAGGCTTTTACCACGCCTCTGCCACCTATACGGGAAAGGCGTCCAGCAAATATGCTACCGGATATATCGTCACTGCGGACTATTCCGGCGAGGTAGTTCGCACCACTGCTGATGATACGGTCTACACCGCTGTTTTCAGCGGGACGCCGATCCAAACAAAAACAGAGACGCCCGATTGGAGATGGCTGCTGATCCTGCCCGTCGGTGCCGGTGCAGCTGGTCTTGGTGTACTGGGAAACAAGTGGCTGAAAAAGCACAGAAACGAAAAGAAGTGGGAGGACTACACAAAATGAAATGGAAAACACTGTGCTTGTCTGCGGCGCTGACTGCCGCACTGACCGCAGTACCCGCCTACGCGCTGGACTACACGGTGGATGCCCCGGAGGATCACCTCTTCGGCAGGCCGACCAGCGTAGAGACGGCCACGGAATATGCCGCTTCCAATGTGGATCGCAGTAAGAATACGGCGCTGATCCCGCCCGCTTTTGGCAGCCCCACCAGTTACCTGCCGAATACGGGTGAGCCGCTGACACCAAACCTGATGCCAGGCGCGCTGAGTGGCGGCCTGCTCAATTCTGCCGGAGGGACTGGTACGGTGTCTTACCCTAAAGTGGACAGCGGCAGCTGGAGCGGAACGGCCTACACGCCAGTCACCTCTGACCTCTATTACAGCGGCGGTGATCTCGGCACGCTGAAGATCCCGGCCATTGGCCTAACAGTCAAGGTCTATGAAGGGACGGACAGTGCCGCACTCCGCAAGGGTGCAGGCCATTTTGCCGAGACGAGCATCTGGAACGGAAATGTCTGTATTGCCGGACATAACAGAGGCGTGAACAACCACTTTGGGAAGATACATACCCTCAGCATGGGCGATACCATCACCTACGCAACAAAGCTGGGAACGAGAACTTACACCGTCACCAGCGTTTCCAAGGTGTCGGAAATGGATACCGGCGGCACGGCGGCCAGCTGTGATAACCGGTTGACCCTGTATACCTGCGTCAGAGATCAATCCGCTTATCGCTGGATGGTCTGTGCCGTAGAACGGTAAAACTACTATAAAGCGGCTGCTGAAATGTGGCTCAATTTGAGACACATTTCGACAGCCGTTTTCTCTTGCGATTTTCACAAGTCATTCACCTAATTTTTCAGCGGAAGGAGGTCATGCGAAAATCGCATAGTGCTTCCTTCTGCCCATTTTTAAGGAGGCACTAAGATCGTCATAGGAAAACCCTCCTTTATTTGGTACTTCTATTATCTCATGCCCCAAAAATCGTGTCAAAAAATCGAAAAATAATTATTTTCAGAGAAATGCGGCTCAATTTGAGACACATTTCGACAGGAGGCTATATCCATGGAGATCAAGATACCAAAAGAAGTCCGCCAACACAGCGAGACGATTTTCTTTGGCCTGTCCACCCGGCAGTTCATCTGTGCGGTGCTGGCTGTTGCGGCGGCCATTGGCACCTATTTTCTGACGAAAGGGACGCTCGGCAGGGAGACGGCCAGCTGGGTGTGCATCCTCGCAGCTGCGCCGTTGGCGGCTGCCGGGTTCTTCCGATACAACGGGTTGACCCTTGAGCAGTTTGCGTGGGCATTCATCAAGTCGCAGGTCTTGTGTGCAAGGCCGCGGGTGTTCCGCTCTGAAAATCTGTACTGCAAAGTAATGAACAGAAAGGAGAGAGACATTTATGATTAAGACACTCCTTGCCGCAGACCGCAGTGAGCGGGAACACTTCCGCATCCCCCGCAGCGTCCAGCAGTCCATCCCCGTTCAGAAGATCTATCGGGACGGCATCTGGCAGGTGGGCGGCGGTAAATACAGCCGCACATGGCGGTTTGCGGACATCAACTACGCGCTGGCCTCCCATGAGGATCAGCGGGATATGTTCTCTGCTTACTGCGGTGTGCTGAACAGTCTGCCCACAGACGCCACTACGAAGATCACCATCAACAACCGGCGGCTGAATGGCGCGGACTTTCAGCGCAGTATTCTGATGCGGGAGCGTGGGAATGATTTGGATCGCTACCGCAGAGAGTACAACCGGGTCGTGACCGACAAGGCATCCGAGAGCAATGACCTGATCCAGGATAAGTACATCACCGTGTCCGTTGCACGGAAGAGCATCGAGGAGTCCCGCACCTTCTTCCATCGGGTCGATACCGACCTTGGCAAGAACTTCGGCAGGCTGGAGAGCGGTGCGCATCCGCTGGATAATCAGGAGCGTCTGCGTATCTTTCACGATTTCTTCCGCCCCAGTGAGGAAGAACAGTTCCACTTTGACCTGAGCGATGCCATGCGGAAGGGACACGATTTCCGGGACTATATCTGCCCGGATGGACTGTGCTTCAAGGCAGACCATTTTGAGATGGGCAGTAAGGTGGGCCGCGTCCTGTTCCTGCGGGACTATGCCAGTTACATCAAGGATGAAATGATCGCCAAGCTCTCCGACTTCCCGCGCAACCTGATGCTGTCTATCGACATTTTGCCGATCCCCACGGATGAGGCCATCCGTGAGGTACAGAGCCGCATTCTCGGCATCGAATCGGATATTGCCCGGTGGCAGCAGCGGCAGAACAGCCGGAACAATTTTACCGCCAGCATCCCCTATGAACTGGAACAGCTGCGGGCGGAGACGAAGGAGTTTCTGGACGATCTAAGTACCCGCGACCAGCGCATGATATTCGCCAATGTCACCATCGTCCACATGGCAGACACGCTGGAGCAGCTGAACGCCGACACGGAGACGCTGCAAGCGATTGGGCTGGAGCAGGCTTGCCAGTTCTCCGTTCTCCGCTATCAGCAGGAGGACGGACTGAACACGGCCTTGCCCTATGGCCTGCGCCGCATCAAAACAACCCGCACCCTGACAACGGAATCCACCGCTGTTTTGATGCCGTTCCGCGTGCAGGAGATCCAGGATGCGGGCGGCATTTATTACGGCGTCAATGCGGTCAGCCGAAATCTGCTGATCTGCAACCGGAAGAAGCTGCTGAACCCGCATGGCTTCGTGCTGGGTGTTTCCGGCAGCGGTAAGTCCTTCAGCATGAAGGAGGCTATCACCTTTATCGCACTTTCCACCAACGATGACATTATTATGATCGACGCAGAGCGGGAGTACGGCGAGCTGACACGGGCGCTGCAAGGGGCGGTGCTGGAGATCTCGCCATCCAGCCCACACCATATCAATCCGCTGGATATTAACCGGGGCTACGGAGCCGGTGAGAACCCTATTGCCATGAAATCGGAGCTGATGATGAGCATTTGCGAGCAGCAGATGGGCGTCGGGCAGCTTGGGGCGTTCCATAAATCCATCATTGACCGCTGCACCGCCAATATCTATCACGATTTCATCAAGAGCGGCGGCGAAGGCAGGATTCCAACTCTCCCAGACTGGCGCAACGAGGTAAAGCGGCAGCCGGAGCGTGAAGCGCAGGAGCTGGCCCTTGCGTCTGAGCTGTTCGTGGAGGGCAGTCTCAATATGTTTGCCCACGAAACCAATTTTGACATTGACAATCGTATCGTCTGCTTCGACCTTTATGAGATGGGCGAACAGCTCAAACCCACAGCCCTGAATGTCGTTCTGGAGACGATTCAGAACCGCGTGGCAGCAAACCGTCTGGCCGGGAAATACACATGGGTCTTTGTGGATGAGGTGTATCTGTTCTTCAAGTATCACTACTCCGCACAGTTCTTGTATAAGTGCTGGAAGCGCTTTCGCAAGTATGCGGCAGCTATGACCGCCGCCACGCAGAATATCGAGGAATGCCTGCGCTCGGAAACGGCGCGCTTGATGCTGGCCAACAGTGAGTTTCTGATCCTGCTGAACCAAGCGGCCACCGACCGGGCTGAGCTTGCGAAGCTGCTGCATATTTCGGAAACGCAGATGAGCCATGTGACAAATGTGGAGGCAGGTCACGGCCTTATGCGGATCGGCAGTTCCATCATTCCCTTCATCAACGAATTTCCGTGGGACAGCGAACTGTACCGCCTGATGAGTACCACGCCGGGGGACAAATGAGGACTGTCGAAATTCGTCTCAAATTGAGCCACATTAAGGGGGTGAGCTGATTTGCCGGAGTTCAAGGAAAAGCCCAAAATGGGACAGCCGAAAAGCAAGCGTTCCGCCATGCTCGATCCCCGGCATCGGGCAGTGCTGCTGAAAGAAAAGTACCGTCAGCAGATGGAGCGGCAGGATACCGACGCGGAAAATGCTGAGACACAGGCGGTCGGCCGCGTGGAATCCGCTGCGGAATGGGCAGCCGAGGAGCTGCGGGAGCGTGTGCCGCAGGCACCGAAGAAAAAGCTGCCGGTCAAGGAAAGACCTTCGACCTATGATGAGGTCGGGCATGAAACAGGGTTACCGTCAGAGCGGCGGGGAACGACGCCTGCGGAGCGTGCTGCCCCGAAAGACACCGGTGCGGAGCAGGCGGTTGACCACCGCGTGCCAGCAGAGAAGCAGCAGTTTGAGGCCCGTCGTCAATTCGTGGTGGACAAGCAGGAAAAGAAGTGGAGGGCAGAGCGACAGGCTCCACCCTCCACCGCAGACCCATTTGCGGTCTATGACGCAGACTGGGAGCCTGTATCTCCGTCGCGCTCAGAAGCGCAGAGCAAAAGTCCCTTCAAGGAACGCAGGCCGCGCTCTGTGCAGAGATATAGCGGCAAGAACAAAACGGAAAAGCCGCCCAATGCACCCAAGGACAGACGCACCTTGCCCAAGGTGACGAAGCCTGTACCGTCAGCCGTAAAACCTTCCCAGCAGCCGCTTCGACAAAGGATGGTGCAGACGAAAAAAACTGCAAAGACGGCGTTTGAGGCGTTCAAGCGTACTGCCGTGATGGTACACCGTGCGGCTGCCACGCTGATTTCTGCTGTGACCGGCTTGATCGGCGGCACAACGCTTTTGCTTGCGCTTGCGATCATCATTGTTATCGCAGCTGTGGCCAGCTCACCCTTCGGCCTGTTTTTCGCCGCGGAGCGCAATGCTCCCGATACCGTGTCGGTGGCAGAGGCTGTAACGCAAGTGAATATCGCCTATAATACAAAGCTGGAAGAATTGCAGACCGGGAACTATGACAGTATTCAAATCCACGGACAGGCCCCGGACTGGCCGGAGGTGCTGGCCGTGTTTGCCGCAAAAACCGCAGGAGCAGACGATGGCGTGGATGTGGCCACACTGGACGCTGACCGGGTAAGCCGTCTGACTGCGGTGTTCTGGGACATGACCGAGATCACAACGGAAGTGGAAACGATAGAGCATTCTGGAAGTGGAGATGATGATGGCTGGACGGAGTACATTTTGCACATCACCATCACGCCAAAAACAGCGGATGATATGCGGACGGCCTATGCCTTCACCCGTTATCAAAACGATGCCCTGGACGAGCTGCTGGCTGACCGGGTGGCGCTGGCTTCACTGGCCTCCAGTCTGACGATCACCAATGCGGATGCGGCGGAAGTCCTTCAGAACCTCCCGGATGACCTCTCACCGGAGCGTCGCGCCGTGGTGCAGAACGCGCTGACGCTCTACGGCAAGGTCTCCTACTTTTGGGGCGGCAAGAGCCTTGTTCTCGGCTGGGACTCCCGCTGGGGACAGCTGCGGCAGGTCACGGCGGCGGGCAGCTCCACCACCGGCACCTACCGGCCCTACGGGTTGGACTGCTCTGGCTTTGTCGATTGGGCCTTTTACAATGCCACAGGCGGAAGCTATATCATCGGACATGGCGGCGGGGCCACCATGCAGCACAGCTATTGCACCGATATAAGCTGGCAGGACGCCCGGCCCGGTGACTTGGTATTTTACCCGGACAATTCTCATGTTGGCATCGTCTGCGGACGAGACGAAACCGGGAAGCTGCTGGTGATCCACTGCGCCAGCGGCGCGAACAATGTGGTCATCACCGGGACAAGCGGTTTTGCGTCTGTTGCAAGGCCGGATTATTACGGAGAATAACCACTGTCGAAATGTGTCTCAAATTGAGCCACATTATTCAGGCCCACACTGCCTTTTCGGGCGGTGTGGGCCTGCTTTTTTATAAAAAGATGGAGACGGAACATAAAATGCTCCGTCTCCGCAGTTTAAGCATAAAGTTGAGTGTCTCACTCTTTCGAGCTGACAAGATAGACCTTTTTGCTAATTGTATTTTAGCAAATTCTCTATGCCATGTCAATGTCTATCCGCAAATATTATATGCAGAGTTCAATCGTTCTGACATTGCTTTTCGGAAGAAGTTTTTTCAAGCTGAGCGGTCAGTTCCGCAATTTTCTGCTGAGCGGCTTCAAGAGCGGTTTGCAGTTGGCTGATTTGCTGGCGTCCGTTCAGTATCTCTGTATTCTTAGACTGCATTTGAGGGGCCGCGAGGATATATGCCAGCTTTGTTCGGATGCAGTCCAGCAAATCCATGCCATCTGTAAAGGTATCTGCACCGTGGATTGCATTTTGCCGTGCAATTTCCTGCCTGTCCACGATATAGCTTTTTACATTGCAGCGCAGATTGCTGATGATACGGTCTTTGTGTACGGATTTGATTTGATGGAGATTGATGATCGTGTCTTTCGGAAATACGGTGCCGTCTCTTTTGGCTTTGATGATGACCTCTTCAATGTCGGCAGAAAAACTATTGGGGCTGTCGTCAGAGGTGGTCGGTGCAACGATCACTGTGTTTGCAAAGTTGTAAAGAACAATGGCTGGGTGTGGGAAGGATAGCTCCGTCTGGATATTGCCGCAACCGAAGTCCACAAAGACTTTATCTCCCCACTTATAACGGTAAGATTTCTTCTTGCTTTTAGGAGCAAGGATGCCGGCGGAATTATAAAAGTCGTTCCAAAGTATAAATGGAATTGCCTGAACATTCTGGCAGGATCGAACCAGCGACTCCGTATCTGACAATGTAGAGCCTAACTCAGCGGCGCTGTCCGGGCTATCCGCACATTTCTTGAATTTTTCAGTGGCTAACAGCTGCCTCAGTAATTGCTTGTTGATTGGCATGACAGCACCTTCCTTTGTGCTTTGTTTGCATTATTATATGGGAAATTGTCTGCTATGTAAAGGTATTGGGCGGTATTGTCGAGGATTGTAGAAAATAGTAAGAGAACAACCCACTGTCGAAATGTGTCTCAAATTGAGCCACATTATTATTCAGGCCCACACTGCCTTTTCGGGTGGTGTGGGCCTGCTTTTTTGCGCTCAAAAGAAACAGCGGCCACCGGCACAGACGCCAGCAGCCACTATTTGAACGCGATCACATCATTGGGCGTACAGCCAATGATCTTGCACAGCTTCTCCAAGGTAAGCATAGTGATGTTTCGATTTTTCTTGAGAGAATCCAGCGTGTGATTATCAATGCCGCTCTGCAAAAGCTGGTATTGTGTCACATTGTTTCTCTTCATAGTTTCCCACAACGGCCCGTAATCAACGATCTCCCTCACCACATTTCCGGTCTGATAAAGAAATTATATGTGGTATTTTGAGAAAACCATATCGTGATTATACCCATAATACGGTAGGATTGGGAGTGAGCAGGCGTGGGAGAGCGGACGGAAACCGTCGAAAAATGCGTCTCGATTTGAGACGCATTTTAGGCGCTATTTTGATTTTAAGATCCTGTCCGGGAATACAGAAGCATGGATGAGGTCAGCAGGATCAACTTCCAACGCATCAGCAATATCGAAGAACACATCCAAAGAAAAGCCGTGTGCCATATTCGGCGCTTCAATCGTGCTGATAAGGGAACGGCTGACACCGGCCTTTTCTGCCAATTTCTCCTGTGATAGACCACGCATTTTGCGAAGGGCTGCGATAGCAATTCCCAGCTGTATGAATCGGTCACGATTTTTGAAGGATACTTCTTTACCCATACAGCGTCCTACCTTTCTGATGATAAGAAAATTATACAAGTTACAAAAGGCATTTTCTGTATGCGTTAGAAAGCTATTGCTTTAATTAGTGAGCAATATTATATTATAGGAGAGCATTTGCTGAAATATGTGAGATAGAGAGCGAGTGGGTAGAATGAAGCATCGTTGTGCAGTGATCGGTCAGCCGCCCATGCGGTTTCCGTGGGGATTTGACGAAGAAGATAGCCGCTGCTGCCGTATGAAGCTGGAGATGGCGCAGCGCATATTGGAACTGAGCCAGTACGGTGTGACAGAGTTTCAGGTGGCCTGTGACCCCGGCGTGGGGTTGTATGCCGCGGAGATTGTGAACGCACTGAGGGAGAATGGCTCTGCTATTCGGCTTGTCTGCGTCATGCCCCATGAGGAACAGGCGACCAAGTGGACGCCGCAGCTCCGGGAGCGGTACTTCAATATGCTCTCCACCAGCGCGGAACTGGATTGTATCGACTGCCATGAACAGCCTAACGCACAACTTCTGGCCTATCAGCGGATCATCAAGCAATCAACCGTGGTGTTGGCTGTCTATGATCCCGACTTTGCGGATGGGAGCGCCGAGGACAGGGCCGTGGCCTATGCCCGTGCGCTGGGCAGACCGATCATGTTCCTCCACCCGGAAACGCGGGCAGTCCAATGGACCAACGTTCCTGCCAATACCGCAGAATAACCCCGCTCCATTTCGGTAAAATATCGGTACTATGATTTTGGAGGTACTGATATGCCGAAAAGACAGTCTGCCGTGACTGCGGCACTGATTGAACGATATCTAAAGCATCTGCGGGAACAGGAGCGGAGTGCCGCCACACTCCAGAAATATGCTCACGACCTGAAGGAACTGTGCGCCTATCTGCAAGACGCACAGTTGACCAAGGCTGCGCTAATCGCGTGGAAGGAGCAGCTTATCGGGAAGTACGCCCCAGCGACCGTTAACTCTATGCTCACCGCCGCCAATGGCTATCTGCGCTTTTACGGCTGGGGCAATCTGACCGTGAAGCAGCTGAAGGTGCAGAAGAGCCTGTTCGCTGACGAATCCAAGGAGCTGACGCGGGAGGAGTATGCCCATCTGGTGCAGGCGGCGCAGCGCAAAGATAACGAGCGGTTGGCGCTGGTAATTCAGACCATCTGCGCCACCGGCATCCGGGTATCGGAGCTGCGCTTCATCACCGTGGAGGCCGTGCAGACGGGCCGCACGGAAATTTCAAACAAGGGTAAACGGCGGCTGGTGTTCCTGCCGGAGAAGCTGCGGAAGCTGCTGCGCTCTTACGCCCGAAAACAAAAAAAGACCGCCGGGGCGGTATTCACCACCCGGACGGGCAAGCCCTTGGACAGAAGCAATATCTGGCGGGACATGAAGGCCCTGTGCGAGAGCGCCGGAGTCGCGCCAGAAAAGGTGTTCCCCCATAGTCTGCGGCACCTGTTCGCCCGCACCTTTTACTCGCTGGAAAAAGACCTGAGCCGCCTTGCGGACATTCTCGGCCACTCCAGCATCGTTACCACCCGCATCTACACCGCCGAGAGCGGCGCGGTTCACGCCCGACAAATGGGGCGATTGGGACTGGTTATCACATAATTTGCGTTCTGTTGTAGTTACGGAACGATACATAATCCCCAATAGAAAATTTATCACTTTTAGTATACATCGAATAAATACCTGTTGCAATGGGAGGCATAGCAAAAAGGGCAGAAGAAGCAACTTTTTTCTTCTCTGCCCGATTTTGCGCGCTCTGTTGGAAGCAGATATACATTTTACAGAGCAAAGGTCGATGAGAAGTTCTTATAAATCCAGCATTTTGTTTTTTGAATTACAACAGAACGCAAACTCTGTAGTCATGGCGCATCATAACGAATAGAAATAGAAGGGAGGGATAAATATGAACAGGTTATACTCCCAATGTATGCAGCCAATGATCCTACTGTCTGTTTGCGACCATCCATATTTTAATGTAGTTCTATCTGGATAGTATATCATTGTCGTGTACGCACACCGCAGTTCCGAAATCATAGAATTTTCGGAAAGAATGGGCAATTCGTATCTTTTGAATGATGTATGAATATTATGCTCGGAAAGAAAGGTAAAAATGAAAAAACGATTTTTAGCCAGCGTATTAGCGACATTGATGTTGCTGACCATGTTGCCGACCGGGGCGTTTGCGGCAGAAGATGACGCAACGATAGTGCCGCAGGAAACGATGAACGACGGGACGGCGCAAACACCGGTAGTCCAGTCGGGAGATGAAGAAGATACCTCCAATTCAAGCATCTATCTTGATCCGACTACAGGCGATGACGCAAAAGACGGTAAAACCGCAGAAAATGCTGTCAAGACATTAACGAAAGCGTTTGAAATTGCTGGTGACGGTGATACCGTCTATCTGCTTTCAAACATAGTTTTGTCGAGTGAAACCGTCCTGTCAGGTGATAAGTCAATCACGCTGGCGGGTAATGCCGGAGAAGCTGCACCTACGATCAAATATAGTTGGGATGGTGTCACAACCAATAACCTCTATATGATTGAAATCGGTGCCGAAAGTGGTACAAGCACACAGACGAATATTACGCTGCGAAATCTGACGGTAGATGCAGAAGCCCAGGATATTCGCTGCCTGCGTGTTTGCCCTGGCAGTCAGCTTATCCTTGCAGATGGTGCGACTGTTCGCAATGGCCGAGCAATCAATCAGGATGAAACGACTGGTACCAACGACTGGGGTGGCGGCATCGTTGTAGATAACGGCGCCAAACTGACGATGGAGGATAGCTCCAGTATCACCGGCTGTTCTGCCGAATGGGGTGGTGCTGTCTATCTCAGCGGCGAAATGGAGATCAACGGTGGCGAGATCAGCAACAATACTGCCGTTGGTGACATTTACGAGATCAACGGCGTTAATCGTTCCGCCAGCGCACACGGTGGAGCGATTATGATCCGTGCTTGTCGTGCGGATTATGATACTGCCTATGATGCTCCTGCCAAACTGACCATGCGTGGAGGTACAATCAGCGGAAACGCAGCTACCAGCAATGTCAGTGCCTTTGGCGGTGCGATTTCTATTATCGGTACTCGTGATACAGGCAGCCTGACGAATGCTTTTATCATGTCCGGTGGTACAATTTCCGATAACCAGGCTGGATACGGCGGTGCTATATCGGCGTATGCGGCGGATATTTATTGGCAGGGCAATACCAGCATCCAGCTGTCGGGCAATGCTAAAATCACAGATAACATCGCTCGAAACTATGGTGGTGCTATCTGCTTGTTCGGCAACAATACACAGAATTATACTGACACGCTTACAATGAGCGGCGGCACGATTTCCGGCAACAAAGCAAACTCTGCCGGTGGCGGTGTGTACCTCTCTGCCCATGGAGATCAGATGTTTATGACCGGAGGCAGCATCCGAGAGAATGAAGCCGGTTATGGCGGAGGTCTGTCAATCCGTTCCGGCAACAGCGGTGCAAATCCCAATGCCGCTGTATATCTGCTGGGTGGCACCATCTCGGATAACCAGGCAACGAGTGGCTATCCGACAGATGATAGTTATTCCGAGCGCCTTTATTGCGGCAACGCAATCGAGCAGAGCGGTGAGCTTTATCTGGATGGAACACAGATGAATGTCAGCGGAGATATTCGCGTAGGATGTACGACTAATTTCCGCACCGGAGCAATCGAGACTAACCGCTATGTCACATTGGTAGGCGCATCTGATTCCATGCAGAATTACGAACTGACCTCTTATGATGATGAGTCTTTGGATGGCAGAGTGGTTGTTGCCCCCGGTACGATTACTTATGGCACAGAAACCTATAGCGTAGCAGATGCGGAACCGTATCTGTCGCATTTTACACATAATCATAAGGAAATTGTTACGAATACCGAGTACGAAGCAGAAACAGGAACTTCTTCTCAGCCGAAGAGCCTTGTCCTGTACGGAGCGATCCAAAAGTATTCTGTTACCTACACAGACGGTATCGGCGGCGTCAGCTTTGCGGATGAGGTAACCAGCGACCTGCGCCGCGGAACCCCCACCCCTGCATTCACTGGCGGAACGCCGACCCGCAGCGGCTACACCTTTACCGGCTGGCAGCCGTCTGTAGCTGCAACGGTAACGGACAATGCTGTTTATACCGCACAGTGGGCAAAGAACAGCTCCTCCTCCGGCCATTCGACCCGGTACACCCTGCACTACGAGTCGAACGGCGGTACAGCTTACAAGGATGAACGCTATTCTTCCGGCACGAAGGTGACGCTCGACAAGACCCCGACACGCGAGAGCTACACCTTCACCGGCTGGTACGCCGACAAAGCGCTGACCGACAAGATCACCAATGTGAAAATGACGGGCAACAAGACGGTCTATGCAGGCTGGGAGGCTACCGGAGTGCCGGATATGCTGAACGGCGATGACCACTACGCCTATGTAGTCGGTTACTCCGATGGCACTGTCCGTCCGAACGCGAACATCAGCCGTGCCGAAGTCGCTACCATCTTCTTCAGACTGCTCAAGGAAGATGTGCGTGACGGCAATCTCACCGCTGAAAATACTTTCACGGATGTAACGGATGGACAGTGGCACAACAAGGCGATTTCCACGATGGCGAAACTGGGTGTCGTTAAGGGACGCAATGCTGAGGCTTTCGACCCGGATGCTCCCATTACCCGCGCCGAGTTTGCAACGATCTGCGCTCGTTTCGATAAGACCCAGATCAGCACCAGCAGTAACTTCACGGATATTTCCGGTCACTGGGCAGAAAAGTACATCGAGAGAGCCGCAACACTGGGCTGGATCGCAGGCTATTCTGACGGAACTTTCCGCCCCAGCAACTACATCACCCGCGCAGAGGCAATGACGATGATCAACCGCGTGCTCTGCCGTATGCCGCAGAGTGCGGATGACCTGCTGAACGACATGACCGTTTGGCCGGACAATCATCCGACCGACTGGCATTACCTCGCAGTTCAGGAGGCAACCAACAGCCACGACTTTGACCGTAAGGGCGAGGTTAACGAAAAGTGGACAAAACTGACCAACGGCTCTGACTGGAGACAGTATCAGTAAGTCTCATAGCTATTGCAGCTTAGGCAATGGTGAAACCGCAAGGTGGCTCCTTCACGGAGTCTCCTTGCGGTTTTCTTATATACAAGTCGGTCATAAAGCTGCAAAAGGCGACATTTGATGGCATTAAGCGGCATTTATCGTAGACCATTGTAGAACGATTACATGACACAAAACTGCACATATCGTGTATGATTGAGTTACGGAGGATACGGATGTTTTCAAAGATTTTCGACCTTACCATCGCACACCCGGCAGTCTCCCACCATCCCGCTTTTGCGGCTGAAACAGAATATCGGGGTATTCCTAACGGCTGGATGAAGAACTGTTAAATCCAGCACATAGCATAGGTCTTACGCAAAAAAGACCTGCCACTGGCCGAGAGGCCCGCCTATGCTGCCCTTTCTCTGTTTTGATCTTCAAATATTACATAGGAGGGGTAACAATGCCTTTGGTTTATTATGTGCCTGAATATGAGCGGGACGCGGAACAGACCCCGTTGGACGCCGAGCGTCTGCTGCGCCTGCTTGGTGTTACCGGAAAGCTGTCCGGTTTCCGCTATGCGGTCTATATGGTTGAGCAGGTTCGGGATCAGCCGGACAATGTGCTGCTTATCACGAAGCGCCTCTATAAGCAGACGGCGGATCATTTCAACACCACACCGAGTTGTGTGGAGCGCAATCTCCGCACGCTGATCCAGAGCTGCTGGAACCAGCTCGACCATGACTTTCTGAATGTGATCGCTGGTACGCAGCTGCGCCAGCCGCCGACCAATTCTCAGTTCATCGACATGATGGCCGCTTACCTGCGAAACTGATCTTCGCGGAGAGAGGCGGCGCACTGCCGCCTTTCTCTTTTTATCCCTGCGGAAATGTGGCTCAATTTGAGACATATTTCGACACGGTTGCCATTCGGCACAGGCGCATCAAAGGGTGTGTCTGTGCGGGCTGGCGACAGCCTGTGTTCACTGTCCATAAGCAGTAAACTGTTTGCACCTTGAGAAGTGAATGACCGTCCAAATCGGATATGGTTTTCGGTGAAGCAGTGCATTTGCGTGCCAAGAAAATCAAAACGCCGCTGAAAGTTGTGCAGGGGTAGGAACGGATTTGGGGAAAACGGCCTCCTTATCAAGACCATATCTGCATGAGGGTATGGTCTTGCAATTTTTACAATACGGAGGAATGGATCGTGAATCAGAAGCAGTGTTCAGAATGCGTATCGACGCACGAAACGGCGCAAACGCAGACGATCTTTGTAGATGGCTGCAAGGTTACAGTCCGGTATTCCGGCCATAAAAACCCCGATGCCATCCGCGGAATCAAGGAAATTCTTCTCACAAATATTGCGAAAAAAGCGTAAAATTTTGCACTATTTGATGAAATATGAGATAATAATGGTGTAGAGATGCACCTTGAAAATTGAAACAAGGCCATATACACCGTTCCAAAGATTGTTAAGAACAACAGGAGTGATGTATATGTTAGAAAACTTGATGGCTGATTTGCGGCGTGTTTATTGCCTGTACCGTGTTTCGACGCTGGGACAGGTTGAGAAAGATGATATTCCCATGCAGAAACAGTATTGCCGCGAGTTCGTCGGGCAGCATCCCGGCTGGGAAATCGTCAAGGAATTTTCGGAAAAAGGTGTTTCCGGGTTTAAGGTCTCAGCGAAAGACCGGGATGCCATTCAGGAAATTCAGCGTGACGCCTTGCAGAACAAATTCGATATTCTGCTGGTATTCATGTTTGACCGACTGGGACGCAGAGAGGACGAAACGCCTTTTGTTGTGGAGTGGTTTGTCAAAAACGGTATTGAGGTGTGGAGCGCCAAGGAAGGGCAGCAGCGGTTTGATACTCATGTGGACAAGCTGCTGAATTATATCCGTTACTGGCAGGCGTCCGGCGAAAGCATCAAAACCTCTGTCCGCACCAAGACCCGAATGGAGCAGCTGACGCAGGAAGGTCATTTTACCGGCGGCGGTGTTCCGTTTGGTTATCGTTTGGAGCATAAAGGACGCACCAATAAGCGAAATCAGGATGTGGGCGATCTTGTGATCGACCCGGACGAAGCAGAAATCGTGAAACTGATTTTTCAGAAATATCTCTGCGAAGGATATGGAGCGCAGCGCCTTTGCCGGTATCTTGCCGAACAGGGTATTACAAACCGAAAAGGACGCAACATACCGACTACTTCAATCAACCGCATCATCAAGAATCCCATTTACACTGGAGTCATCCGAAATGGAGAAAGCCAATCAGAGGTGCTGCCAGAGCTTCAGATCATTGACACTGAGACTTATGAACGGGCGCAGCAAATGATGGAGAAGCATGTGACACATCACGGCGATGTACCGCTCAACACCAAGGGACGGTCTTTGCTGGTAGGCAATGTCTACTGCGGACACTGCGGAGGCCGCCTGACGCTGACCACCAGCGGACGAAAGCGTGTCCGAAAAGACGGGACTATCGTGCGGGAAACGAGAGCAAGATATCAATGCCATTACAATGTCAGGCATCCCGGCGAATGCGACGGCCAATCTGGATATGGCGTAGAAAAGCTGGATAAATTGGTAGACCAAATCATTCGTATCCAGCTTGGGCGCATTCAGAACTCACCATCTCAAGAACTGATCGAAAAGCAGCAGGCCAAGGAGGTTGAACTCGTCAGGTCCAGACTAAACCTCTTAAATGAGCAGTATCGGCAGAAGCAGCGGGAGTATCAAGACCTGCGCGCTGAGACGATCAAGGTCATCCAAGGCACCAGCCGCTTGAATGCAGACCTGCTGAACAGCCTTGTCAGCGAGACTACGGAACAAATCAAACAGCTGGGAGTACAAATTCAGACCACCACAGCCGAGTTGGAAGAAACCGTACAGACGGCCAGCCAAGTGTTGCGGGAATATGACCAGCTGATAAGCTGGGCCGAGATGTATGACCACTGCACCTTTGAGGCAAAGAAAATGATCGTAGCCAAGTTTGTCAAGGCCGTTCGTGTGCGGCGTGATTATGAGATCGACATAGAGTTCAATGTGTCGTTTGAGGAATTTCAAGCATTATATCTGGAGGGGGAGCCGGAAGAGGCAAAAAGACCCGGAACAAATACAATTCTGGCGATGGAAACAAAAAAATAAGGCAAGCATGACGCTTGCCTTATTGCTGGTGGACCCAAAGGGATTCGAACCCTCGACCTCTCGGATGCGAACCGAACGCTCTCCCAGCTGAGCTATGGGCCCGTGTATGAAGTTTTTGGTGATGTGAACTGTTTGCCCGCAACTGAGTTGGACTACCGGAAAAGAGGTGCTATAACCGGACCGCTTCTCCTCCCAGCTGAGCTACGCCCCCATACAGCCCTGTTATTATAGCAATATTTCCTGAACTTGTAAAGGCCTTTTGCGGGAAAAATCAAAAAAAGATCGGCCTGCGCATACAGCGGCGGCCCGGAATGACTCCGGGCCGCCGTTGCCAGATTATATGTAGGAGTGCTCCACCTGAATCACGGGGACATAGTGGCTGTCAAAGGTACGGATGAGGGCCCGGAGCTGCCGGGCTACCTCAGCGTCCTCCAGCCGGAAGCCGAAAGGCGTTACCACGTCGAAAATCAGGTTGGTGTGGGTGGGGCCGGGGACCATGCGGAAATCGTGGATACTGAGGGCCGGATCGATGCAATGGGCCAGCTCTGTGATCTTATTCCGGAGGGCAACGGTCGTGCTGTCATCCGTGGCGATGGGGTCCATGTGGATCACCGCCTCGCAGCCCAGCTTCCGGTGCAGCTCCTGTTCGATGTTGTCGATAGCGTCATGGATCGTCATGACGCTGCCGGTGGCCGGGACCTCCGCGTGGAGGGAGATCATCACCCGGCCGGGGCCGTAGTCATGGACCACCAGATCGTGAATCCCGGAGATCTCCTTGTGGGCCATCACCAGATCTTCGATTTCTTTAACAAATTCCGGCGTGGGGGGCTTTCCAAGCAGGGGATCGATGGTGTCCTTGGCGGCGTCTATGCCGCCCTTGAAAATGAGCAGTGCCACCAGAACACCCACCCAGCCATCCACCGGGAGCTGGAAGTAATGGCCAATCAGAGTGGCGACCAGAACGGCGGAGGTGGACATGCAATCTCCCAGCGAATCCGCTGCTGCCGCCAGCAGCGCCGGTGCGGAGAGTTTTTTGCCGAGGGAGCGGTTATACATGGCCATATACAGCTTCACGCAGATAGAAGCAGCCAGAATCCCGATCACCAGCCAGCTGAACTCCACCAGAGCGGGGTGCAGGATCTTATTCAGGGACTCCTTGGCCAGTTCCACGCCCATCAGCAAAATCAGCATGGATACCGCCAGACCGGAGAGGTACTCCGCCCGGCCGTGGCCGAAGGGATGGCCTGGGTCCGGCGCTTTGGCGGCAATGCGGAAGCCCAGCAGCGTGACCACAGAGGAACCGGCATCAGAGAGGTTGTTGAAGGCGTCCGCCGTGATGGCGACGGAGCCGGAGAGGGTCCCGGCAAAGAACTTGCCCAAAAACAGCAGCAGGTTCAGCCCGATCCCAACAGCGCCGCAGAGAATACCGTAGGCCGTCCGTAGCTGAGCGGGGCTTTTCCCGTCGCTTTTGCAGAAGAAACGGGCCAGAAGCGAGATCATACAGTTTTACACCTTTCTTTTTGAGAATAGAAGGAGACGGTCACTTCCCGCCGGGAATGACCAGCTTCATGTGGCAGCAGAGATCGTCCAGATCCCGGTCGGTGGCGGCGCTGAGCCGCAGGCGGGCGCCGCAGTCCCGGCATGTCAGCTCCACCGCGTCCCGGCGGATCTCCATGCTGTAATCGTGACTGCCGCAGCCGCAGGTGATGCCGTTGGGCCGGGCGGCGATGTCCTTGAGTTCCGAGAGGAATTCGTACATGATCACATTGTCGGTGAAGGCCTCCGCCTCGCCGCTGTTCTCCTGCGCCTTTTCCTTGGAGATGGCAATGCTGGCCTCCCGGAGGTGATGTTCCACCGTGCCCTCGTCGCCGATGAAGCAGCAGAACTGCTTGCTGTCCGGGCAGCTGAGGGCGGTGGCGGCGTGGAGCATCCGCTCCGGCGGACAGACAGCCTCGTGGGTCTGGCCGCAAACGCCGCAGGGCACCAGAATGTGATAGTTCTGGCCGTCATAGTTCGTCCGCAGGACGCTGCCGCCGCAGGAGCATTCGATCTCAGCGTCAGACGCTTCCAGCGCAAATACGGAGCGGGCACCCATTACCTGCGCACCGCATTTCGGGCAGATATAGCCCAGAGTTCTCATATCGTCAGCCATAGAGGGCCTCCTTGCATGATTGATCAGATTTGGATATCCTGCGCGTGGGGCAGGTGAGATTGTGTATAGAGGAATACCTTGTCACCCGCCAGCAGCTTCAGGCCGCCGTTGGGGATCAGCGTTCGGTTCCGGCGGCGGACCATGATGATGACCGTCTGTCGGGAAATGTCCAGATCCCGGAGCGGGTGGCCCACCCAGGGGTGGTGTGTCTGAAGGACGATCTCCTTTAGCTGGATGCGGACGTCATCCTCATAGACGCCTGCCCCCAGCACAAGATTGTCACCGGGGAGGAGCACCACATCGCCCCGGGGAACAATGATGTCTCGTCCCCGCTGCACGGCGGCGATGATGACGCCCTCCGGCAGGCCCAGATCCCGCAGCGGGGCATTGGCCCAGCGGTCCCGGGGGGTCAGGTGGATGCGGATGAAGTGAATGTCCGCCTCCGTGCCGTATTCGCTGATCCGCTTGATGCGGGAATACTGGTCCACGAAGCCGGCGGAAATGATACCGGTGGGGATCGCCACCATGCCCATGCCCAGGAAGGTGATTAAAATGCCGAAGATCTTGCCAAGGGTGGTGATGGGGTAAATATCTCCGTAGCCCACCGTCAGCAGGGTGGATACCGCCCACCAGATGCCGGAAAAGGCGTTGGAGAACACCTGGGGCTGCGCGTCATGCTCCAGAGAGTACATACACAAACTGGAGGCGGTCATCAGCACCAGAATGATAAACACGGAGGAGAGAAGCTGCTGGGCCTTGCTGGTAAGGACCTGAGTAATAACGTTCAGGGAATCGTAATAGGCGTTGATCCGGAACAGGCGGAAGATCCGCACCACCCGGAACATCCGGAAGGCCACGGCCCCGGAGGGGAAGAAAAAGGGCATGTAGTAAGGCAGAAAGCTCAGCAGGTCCACAATGCCTGAGAAAGAAAAAATGTATCGGCAGACGGCCTTCCATTCCTTCAGATTGGGATGGTGGTACTTGGCAGTCCAGATCCGCAGGACGCAGTCCACCGCGAAAAAGGCCACGGTGGCAGCTTCGATCCGCAGCAGCAGCGGACCGCAGGCGGCCTCTGCCTCGTCGAAGGTGTAGGCAATGGTGACCATCAGGTTTACCAGAATGACCAAGGTGTAGAAAATGTCATAGGCGCGGCTGATGAGATCGTCCGCCGTACCAATGTCAATAATGGTGCAGATCCGGCGGCGCAGGGACTCAAGAGACTTGAGATTCGGCATAACCGCCTCCTGATGTGTAGGTAGACGGTACGCTGCCTGGCGGTGTACCGTCGGGAAATATCCTTATATTATAGTAATATCCCTCCGGAATGTAAACAGATTTCTTTATTTTGCAGAAAAGAAGCGGGGAATCCGGAGCGTAGGAGGATGTTTCACTCCGGCGCGGCTGGGGGCACTTGACACAGAGTTTACAAAAAAATCACAATTACTGCCTTGCAAACCTTCAAATGCAGACGTATAATCAGGATGAAAATTGAGAAAAGGAGGGATGTGCAATGACGATGAACAAGTTCATGGCAGATGTGGATGACCTGATTTTTGACGGTCAGGAGCAGAGCCACAGCGAACGGTAAAAACCGGAAGGACCACGCCGAGAGGGCGTGGATTTTTTTATGCTTTTTGAGGGTGTCAAAAATTTCGACTACGCGTAATCGTTTTTCTGAAATTTTTCGCAAACGTTTGAGAAAAAATCGAAAAATTATTCACATTCTTATGTGTATTTAAAGAAAATACTGCTTAATATATATAAAAAAATTTGATAATTCGCATATTTTATGAATGTTAAATGAAAAATAAAGACGAAAATTTGAAAGCTTTCAAGGAAAAAATTGGGCAAAACGTAAAACTTATTTAAAGTGATTCGCTCGTTAGGTAAATTTACTTGAAAAAAACGTGCGGTGTTGTTAGAATGATACAGCAAAGTTAGACACTCAATTTTATACAAAACGTTTAAGGAGTGGAAGGAATGGAAAACATCATTTGGGTAGTTTTGCTGTGCGCGGTTCTGGCTCTGCTGTTTGCTGCATGGAAGACCTCCGCGGTCTCCAAGGCTGACGCCGGTACGGAACGGATGAAGGAGATCGCGGGAAACATCAGTGATGGCGCCCGGGCATTTCTCTTCGCGGAGTACAAGATCCTGGTCATTTTCGTGGCGGTGCTGTTCGTGCTGATCGGCCTGTTCATCACCTGGCTCACCGCTGGTTGCTTCCTGATCGGCGCGGTCTTCTCTGTGTGCGCCGGTTATGTGGGTATGAACGTGGCTACCAAGGCCAATGTCCGTACCGCTGCCGCCGCTAAGTCCAGCGGCATGAACAAGGCCCTGGGCGTCGCCTTCTCCGGTGGTTCCGTCATGGGTATGTGCGTGGTTGGCCTGGGCCTGCTGGGCTGCGCCGCCATCTATGCCTTCACCGGCAACGTGGAGATTCTCACCGGCTTCTCTCTGGGTGCTTCCTCCATCGCGCTGTTTGCCCGTGTGGGCGGCGGTATCTACACCAAGGCTGCCGACGTGGGCGCTGACCTGGTGGGCAAGGTCGAGGCCGGCATCCCCGAAGATGACCCCCGGAACCCTGCCGTGATCGCTGATAACGTGGGCGACAACGTGGGCGACGTGGCCGGCATGGGCGCTGACCTGTTTGAGTCCTATGTGGGCGCTCTGGTGTCTGCGCTGACTTTGGGCGTGGCTGTGGTCGGCACCTTCAACGGCGCCGGCGCTCTGTTCCCCCTGATCCTGGCTGCCGCCGGTATCGTGGCTTCCATCATCGGCTGCTTCTTTGTCCGGGGCGATGAGAATTCCAACCCCCATAAGGCTCTGAAGATGGGCTCCTATGTTTCCTCCGCCATCGTGGTGGTCCTGTCTCTGGTTCTGAGCAATGTGTTCTTCGGCGGTATGGCCCAGGCCATCGCCATCATCGCGGGTCTGATCGTTGGCCTGATCATCGGTATCGTCACCGAGATCTACACCTCCGGCGATTATAACTCCGTGAAGAAGATCGCCCAGCAGTCCGAGACCGGCCCCGCTACCACCATCATCAGCGGCATCGCCGTGGGCATGATGTCCACTGCCGTGCCCATCCTGCTGATCTGCGTTGGTATTTTCGTTTCCTATCAGGTTGCCGGTCTGTACGGCATCGCTCTGGCTGCTGTCGGCATGCTGTCCACCACCGGTATCACCGTGGCTGTGGACGCTTACGGCCCCATCGCCGACAACGCCGGCGGTATCGCCGAGATGAGCGGCCTGGATCACAGCGTCCGTGAGATCACCGATAAGCTGGACGCCGTGGGCAACACCACTGCTGCTATGGGTAAGGGCTTCGCCATCGGCTCTGCCGCTCTGACTGCTCTGGCTCTGTTCGTCAGCTATGCGCAGGCTGTTGGCATCGGTGATGCCGGCATCAACATTCTGGATTCCCGCGTGACCATCGGTCTGCTGATCGGCGGTATGCTGCCCTTCGTGTTCTCCGCTCTGACCATGGACTCCGTGTCCAAGGCGGCTTACAGTATGATCGAGGAAGTGCGCCGTCAGTTCCGCACCATCCCCGGTATCATGGAAGGCACCGGCAAGCCCGACTACAAGTCCTGCGTGGCCATCTCCACCACCTCCGCTCTGAAGGAGATGCTGGTTCCCGGCGTCATGGCTGTTCTGGCTCCTCTGGCAGTTGGCCTCCTGCTGGGCACCGGCGCTCTGGGCGGCATGCTGGCCGGCGCTCTAGTCACCGGCGTCCTGATGGCCATCTTCATGTCCAACTCCGGCGGCGCTTGGGATAACGCCAAGAAGTATATCGAGGACGGCAACCACGGCGGCAAGGGCAGCGAAGCTCATAAGGCCGCTGTTGTGGGCGACACCGTGGGCGATCCCTTCAAGGATACCTCCGGCCCCTCCATCAACATCCTCATCAAGCTGATGACCGTTGTTTCTCTGGTGTTCGCATCCATCTTCTCTGCCAGCGGCCTGCTGTAAGAGAACTGTCAGAGCTCAACAAGCTTTTCAGACCGGGCTTCCGTTCATGCGGAGGCCCGGTTTTTATTGCCTGCCGGATCGCGGCGGAAGAGCATAAGCATTCCATATTCTTTTTTAAGGTATGGTGACGACCCTTGACAGAGTAATCGTTTGCCGATATAATATGAACGAAAAACCGTCAAAATGCCGGGCAAGCTCTGGAAAAACCGGCAAAATTCGGAACGAATAGAAAAGGAGAGCGGACAATGATCTATTCCAGCGAAGTACAGCGTATGTGCCCGGTGGCCAAGGGCGCGTATCACGGACCGGCCCCCATCCCTGAAGAAGGAAAGTGGGTTCAGGCCAAGGAAATCAAGGATATCAGCGGTCTGACCCACGGCATCGGCTGGTGTGCTCCTCAGCAGGGCGCCTGCAAACTGACCCTGAACGTGAAGGAGGGCGTCATCGAGGAGACGCTGGTGGAGACCATCGGCTGCTCCGGTATGACCCACTCCGCCGCTATGGCATCTGAGATCCTCATCGGCAAGACCCTTCTGGAGGCACTGAACACCGATCTGGTGTGCGACGCCATCAACACCGCTATGCGGGAGCTGTTCCTGCAGATCGTCTACGGCCGCAGCCAGACGGCTTTCTCTGAGGGCGGCCTGCCTGTGGGCGCTTCTCTGGAGGATCTGGGCAAGGGCCTGCGCTCTCAGGTGGGCACCATGTTCGCCACCAAGGAGAAGGGCCCCCGCTATCTGGAAATGGCAGAGGGCTACTGCACCCGCGTGGCTCTGAACAAGGACAGCGAGATCATCGGCTATGAGTTTGTGAATCTGGGCAAGATGATGGAAGCCGTCAAGAAGGGCGTGGACGCCAACGAAGCCCTGGAGAGCGCCAAGTCTCACTACGGTCAGTGGGACAGCGCCGCCAAGTACATCGATCCCCGTCAGGAATGAGATAAGAGGAGGAATTGGAAATGGCTCTGTTTGAAAGCTACGAGAGAAGAATCGAGAAAATCAATTCCGTCCTGTCTCAGTACGGAATCTCCAGCGTGGAGGAGTGCCGGGAGATCTGCAAGGCTGCCGGCTTTGATCCCTATGAGATCGTGAAGGGCATCCAGCCCATCTGCTTTGAAAACGCCTGCTGGGCCTACTGTGTGGGCGCGGCCATCGCACTGAAGAAGAATGTCCAGACCGCCGCCGAGGCCGCCGAGGCCATCGGCATCGGCCTCCAGTCTTTCTGCATCCCCGGCTCTGTGGCTGAGGACCGCAAGGTGGGCCTGGGCCACGGCAATCTGGGCGCTATGCTGCTGCGGGATGAGACCAAGTGCTTCGCATTCCTGGCGGGCCACGAGTCCTTCGCCGCCGCCGAGGGTGCCATCGGCATCGTCCGCAACGCCAACAAGGCCCGGAAGGAGCCCCTGCGGGTGATCCTGAACGGCCTGGGCAGGCCAGAACGGAGAAAATGCGGGTGAACAGGTCAACCGTCGCTTTTTTCATCTTCTTTCACCCTTTCCCCGAATGTTGTTTTGAAGTCCGAAAGTTCCATCAACGCTTCGTCGATGTGGTCTTTCAGCAGGGCGAAAATTTCCGCCTTGTCCGTCTTTTTACAAAGGACCGGGGCCAGCTTCGAGGGAATCGCCATAAGCCGGGATTTGAAGTTTACCAGCATATCAGTCATAACGGCTTCAATGTCCTCCGCCGCGTGAAGCTGATTTTCTTTCAACTGCAATTCGTACTCTTCGTTTTTGCGCTTCGCCCGAACCAGCTTCGCCCGCTCCGTGTTGTAATCTATGGTTTCGTCGCCCTCCGGGTTTCGCTTTCGGAGGTAGTTAATATAACGGTGGTTCGTGTCGATCAGGTCATACAGGCCGGGGCGAACCTCCGCTATCACTTTTTCGTCGCGCAACTGCCGGACACGCCGTTCTGACACATCCAGAAACCGGGCAATCGCCCGCACGTCGTAAAGTTTCACGGTTTTTCACCCCTCCCAAGCCCTTATTTCTCGAAAAAAACACCCCCATACTGAAAAAATCGGCACGGCCCGGAAGCGTTCAAAAAAATTTCGTGGCTAAAAAAACGCCGGGCGTCGCGGACCCGCAGGCCGTAGGCTCCGCCGAAAGAACCTATTTCAAATTTCCGGGTCGCCGCACGGGTCGTCCACTTCGTCGATGATTTCGCCCGTTTCAGGGTCAACGTCGAACGCTCCTGATAGTTTTTGCTTCGCAAGATTATATTTGCGCTCTTCAAGGCGCAGGCGGCGGCTTTCCATCTCATAACCCTTGATAGAATCAAGTAGCTTGATGATACGCCCGTGTATCTTGTTCAGTTCGGCTTCCAGTTTCATAGCGCGATCAAACGCGCTTGCCTTGATGACTGTTTGCATATTGACTTTGTAACTGGATTTCTCCAACTCCATTTGACGGTCTGCCGTGGTATCTTCCAGCGCGGCTATTTCGCGTTGTAATGCGTCCAGTTGCTTTTGCTTTGCCTTTGACGGCGGCTTACCATCCGGGCCGCTGTCAATCT
>ERZ772865.350-NODE-350-length-52528-cov-16.479656_pt1 | contig 52528 bp, 56 predicted proteins | sample MGYA00512133_ERZ772865 | MGnify/ENA primary metagenome ERZ772865 (study PRJEB29015, sample SAMEA2737722) | human gut metagenome | biome: human gut; feature: human-associated habitat; material: faeces | place: China | collected 2012 ...
CGGGGCGGCGGAATAATTCTTACTTATTAAGCTTCGGATTATCGGTACGACCCAACAGAAAATCGACAGATACATTGTGAAAGTCAGCTATTTTAATTAAAGTTGCCGTGGGAATATCAATATCCCCGCGTTCATAGTTGCTGTAAACCCGTTGGCTGCAGGAGAGCACCTTACCCATATCGGTTTGGGTAAGATCCCTGTCCTCCCTTAAATCGCGTATCCGTTTATAGTACGGCATAAAATATCACCCTCCGGAAATATTTTATGTAGAAAATTTCTCTATTGACTTTTAGCGAGAAATTCGCTATAATATGAGTGCAGATTTTATTTTTGGGGGAATTTTCATGTCAAAACCGATAATTTGCAAAAAATGCGGAACTGTTTATACCTCGGCACAAACCGTCTGTCCCAATTGCATGACCCGCAGACCGCGCAGCACCAAAAAAATAATAGCGTGTGTAGCAATCTTTTTTATTGTGATAGGAATTGTTTCAGTATTAGCAGGGACTTTCGGCGATGATTCCGAAAGCGTTGATTCACTGTCTTCCGCGCAATCATCGGTTCCGACCGACGGAGTTTCCCGAATAACAACAGATGAAGAGACTATACGCCTCAATATAGGCGAAACATTAAATGCCAACGGTCTTCAAATTACGCTTGACGAAGTAAGTGACTGGAACAGCGATAATATGTTTGTCAGTCCCAAAGACGGATACAAATTTATACGCGCATACTTTATTATGAAAAATACGAACAAGACAGACCGTTATCTCGGTTCATTTGATTTTACCTGCTATGCCGACGATTCAAAAATGGAGAAAAGCTATTACGGCGAAGATACCCTTAATTTCGGAAATGTTTCAAGCGGGAGGAACATACAGGGCTATATTTACTTTGAGGTTCCGAAAAACGCGCAGAAGATTGAGATCGAATACGAAACAAACTGGTGGACTGATAAAAAAGCCTATTTCAAAATAAAATAAACCCGGTTTTAAAATCACCTCATTCCGTTAAATCACATACCTGTATCGGCGATTAATAAGTGCTTGCAATACGCCTTTATCTGATATATAATAATCTGTAAAGGATGTGTTAACTTTGAAAATTGCAGTAATAACCGGCGCCTCTTCAGGGCTCGGGCGCGAATATGCCTTTGCCGCCGCACGGAGATACGCCGATATAGACGAACTGTGGCTGATCGCCAGAAGAGAGGAAAACCTCCGCCAAACTGCAGAGCAGATAAGCAAAAGGGTAAGAATAATACCTCTTGATATCACCAATGAGGAAAGCGTTAAGACCTATATCTCCATGCTTGAAGAGGAAATGGACGCCCTCGCCGACAGGGGCGAGAAGATCATTCCCGGCGAAACCGCGTTCAAGCTGTACGACACCTACGGCTTCCCCATCGACCTGACGGCCGAGATGGTCGAGGACGAGGGCATGACGCTCGACCGCAAGGCCTTTGACCACGAGATGCAGGAGCAGAAGACCCGCGCCCGCGAGGCGCGCAAGGCGCTCGGTGACCTCGGCTGGGCAGGCGTTGAGTTCGGCAAGGACATTCCGTCCACGGAATTTGTCGGCTACGACCACGATTCCGTCGACGATGCGAAGGTCGTCGCGCTGGTGGTCGAGGGTGAGCAGGCCGAGGCTATGATGAGCGGCGTGGAGGGCATCATCGTTCTCGACAAGACTCCGTTCTATGCCGAAATGGGTGGCCAGATCGGCGATACGGGCGTCATCCGCTGCGGCGAGGCCGTGTTTGAGGTCACGGACGTCCAGAAGAACAAGGGCGGCAAGTTCATGCACACAGGTAAGGTCATCCACGGCAGCTTCCAGCTCGGCGACACCGTGACGGCATCCATTGATGTGGAGCGCCGCATGGCCATCCGCCGCGGCCACACGGCCACCCATCTTCTCGACGCCGCGCTCAAGGCGGTGCTCGGCGACCACGTGCATCAGGCCGGTTCTCTTGTTGAGCCCGACCGTCTGCGCTTCGACTTCACGCACTTTGAGTCCATCACGCCCGAGCAGCTGCTCGCGGTCGATACCTTCGTCAACGACGCGATCCTGCGCGGCATCCCCGTTGTGACCGAGGTGCTGCCCATCGAGGAAGCGAAGAAGAAGGGCGCTGTCGCCATGTTTGGCGAAAAGTACGGCGACGTTGTCCGCGTGGTCGAGATGGGCGAGGTGTCCATGGAGTTCTGCGGCGGTACGCACCTTGACAACACCGCCAAGGTCGGCCTCTTCCGCATCAAGAGCGAGGGCAGCGTTGCCTCCGGCGTGCGCCGCATCGAGGCTATCACCGGCAAACAGACGCTCGAAGAGCTTAGAAGCGGCCAGGAGAGGCTCATCCGCGCGGCGCAGCTCTTAAAGACCACGTCGAACGAGCTCGAAAGCCGCATCGGCGGCATGCTGAGCGAGATGAAGGAGATCAAGAGCCAGCTTGAAAAGTTCAAGGAGCAGGCATCGCTCGGCGAGGCGCGCACGTTCCTGACCTCCGCCAAGGAAGTGAAGGGCCTGAAGCTCGTCACCGCCCAGCGCGACGGCATGGATGCAAACGCCCTGCGCAAGCTCGGCGACTTCCTGCGCGACAAGGAGCCCAAGATCGTCGGCGTGCTCGCCTCCGTCAAGGACGGCAAGGTCACGCTTCTGGCCGTGTGCGGCAAGGAAGCGGTCGCAAGCGGAATCAAGGCAGGCGATATCATCAAGGCCATCGCGCCTATCTGCGGCGGCAAGGGCGGCGGCAAGCCCGACTCTGCCATGGGCGGCGGCACCGAAGTGAGCAAGGTCGACGACGCGCTCGCGGCGGTGGATGATCTCATCCTGAGCAAGCTCGGCTGATGGCGGCGTTACCGAAAGATCCGGCGATGCTGCTGAGCGCCGTGAATATGAAGCTGCGCGATTTTTACGATTCTCTTGACGCATTGTGCGACGATCTGGACGTTGCGCGCGAGAGCATCGAAACATCGCTTGCAGGCATCGGTTACACCTACGATGCCGAGAAAAATCAATTTGTGTAAGATAAAATTACTTTACAGAAAGGAGCGATAAAACATGTCTGATTGTCTGTTCTGCAAGATCATCGCGGGCGACATCCCGTCGAACAAGGTCTACGAGGACGACCTCTGCTATGCCTTCAACGACATCGCGCCGCAGGCGCCGGTGCACTTTCTTGTGATCCCGAAGGCACACATCGCATCTGTCGCGGGTGTGAACGAAGAGAACAGCGCTGTCGTCGCGCACATCTTCGAGGTCATTGCCAAGCTCACCAAGGAGAAGGGCATTGAGAGTTACCGCGTCGTGTCCAACATCGGCGAGCAGGCGGGACAGAGCGTGCCGCATCTGCATTTTCATGTTCTCGCCGGCCGCGACATGACTTGGCCTCCGGGCTGATTGTTTTCCCGTAGGGGAAGCGAAATTGGCAGCGCGGCAGCGCTGCATCCATTCCCTGCGCCGCGCAGGGGATGCGGATAAGGGAGGGGTATCTCTTTTTCAAAAAGAGATACCCCTCCCTTACACCCTCCCAGAGAAAATTCACATTGCAAGCGAGCTGCTCGAAGAGCTGCGGCGTTTGCCGATTGCACTGCCCATAGCGCGGCGAAGCCGCGTTTAGCACTGCAATACGATTTGCCTCTGCTACTATCATCCGCTGCCGCTCTGCCTGCAATACGTTTCCCTTTATCTATTTCCTTCTATGGGAATGTTTGCTGGGATGATGGATTCCACCAGACTTTCGTTTAGATGAGGGAGCGTCAGCGAGGATAGAAGTCAGTCAAGTCGTTTAGATAGAACGCCTGGCAGGCATTTCATTCCGCAGGCATAAGAGTTGTTCAAGTCTGAGACTTGCAATGCAAACGCCTTTCTTTTGGACGGTCACACCGCCCGTTTTCTTTCTCGGGAAAGAAAATGGGGGGTGTGGTTCTGCCGCCCGCAGGCGGCATTTTCTTCCTTGCCAAACGGCAAGAATTGTTGTATGCTTACATGCATAATGTGAAGCCGTATGGGTGAAGATTCTCTCGGAAATGTTACCGAATGGTAGCATAAATCCGAGGTGATTTCATGTATTTCCAGCGGCTGGAAGATCTTCGAGTTGACAACGATAAGACGCAGATCGAGATCGCCGAATATCTCAATCTGAATCGCAACGTTTATTGGCGATATGAAAAGGGCGAGCGTGAGATCCCTGTGTGGGCGGTCATCAAGCTCGCCGACTACTACCGCGTCAGCACCGACTACTTGCTCGGGCTGACGGACGACCCTGCGCGCCGATGAGGGTACTGGCGATCTTCTGCGCGGCGTTTGCGGCGGGCGTTGCGCTCTCGCAGTATTTACTGAGTGCGCAGTGGGCGCTCATTTTGTGCGGCGTGTTTGCCGCGGCGGCGCTTGTCATGGGACTTTGTGGCTGCGCAAACAAGCGCGGGGACTGGGCAAAGCGCGCGTTTTTGTGCGCGCTGGGCTTATGCTTTGCGTTCGGGTACAACACGCTTTATGCGCATTTTATCAAAGCGCCGAACGACGCGCTGCTCGGCACGCAGGACACGGTTGAGGTCGAGCTTTTGGGCTATGCCGAGGAGACGAGCCACGGCGCGAAGGTCACGGTGAAGATCCTGAACCGCGGCCTGCCGGGGCGTGCCATCTACTACGGCGACGCGGAGCTTATGGACCTCGAGCCCGGCACGCACGTGACGGCGGAGGCGCTGTTCAACAGCGCGACCGACCCGACGGGGAAGGGACTGCAACTGCGCAACTTCACAGCCAAGGGCGTCTATATCCTGCTCTATCAGCGCGGCGACCCGACTTATGACGACACAAACGCGGGCGCGCTCAAGTATCTGCCGCAGCGCATCGCAAGGACGCTCGGTGAGACCATTGAGCGCAGCTACAGCGAGCGCGAGGGTGCATTTCTGCGGGCGCTGCTGCTGGGCGACAAGAAATATCTCGACGAGGAGGACGCGAGCAACTTATCCGAGGTGGGCCTTTCCCACGTGATGGCCGTCTCGGGTCTGCACTGCTGCTTTCTGGCGTCGCTGATCGGTTCGCTGATGGGCGATAAGCGGAAAAAGCTCCGCTGCGCCGTGACGATCCCACTCATTTTTCTCTATGCGTTCGTCACAGGCCTGACGCCGAGCATCCTGCGCGCGTGCATCATGATCTCGATGGGCATGATCGCGCCGCTTCTGGGGCGCGACAACGACCCGCCGACGTCCATCTCGTTTGCGCTGCTGCTCATTTTACTCAAAAATCCGTTCGCCATCGCAAGCATCAGCTTACAATTATCGTTTTCCGCGGTGTCGGGCATTATCTGGCTGACGCCGAAGCTCACGAAGCGCGCCCACGGCAAGCACAAGCTTGTGCGCGCGGCGCTGCTGTCGTTTTCGACGACGCTCGGCGCGATGGTGTTTTCCACGCCGCTTGCGTGCTACTATTTCGGAACGCTCTCCATCGTGTCGCTTTTGAGCAACCTGCTTTGCCTGTGGCTCGTGAGCGTCGTGTTCGCGCTGGGATTACTTTCGGTACTGATCGCGGCGGCTGTGCCGCAGCTCGGCGCGGCCTGTGCCTTTGTGCCGGCGCTCGGCATTCGCGCCGTGCTCGCCATCGCGGGACTTTTGGAGGAACTGCCGTTCCACGCCATCTATTTCAACACCGCGTTTTCCGTCGCGTGGCTTGCGTACGTGTACGCGATCTTCATTGCCTGCGCGCTGGCAAAGCGCGGGAAGTACCGTTATTTTGCGGCGGTGGGGCTTTCCGTCCTGTCGCTCTTCGCCGCGGCAAAGGTCAATGCCCTACACTATGAACAGGGCGGGCTGAACGTCGTCGCGCTCGACGTGGGGCAGGGGGAGAGCGTGCTGCTCATTTCCGAGGGCCACGCGGCGCTCGTGGATTGCGGCAGCAAAAATTCCTACATCGACGCCGGCGCGATCGCGGCGGACTATCTGCGCTCCGCAGGGGCGACGCTCGACTCCGTGGTGCTGACGCATTATCACGAGGACCACGCCAACGGCCTTGCCGCGCTCTTTGCGCGCGTGGATGTCGATACCATCTACCTTGCCGATATCGACGCGGGCGAGGGTGACCGCGATGAGGTCGAAGCGCTCGCCGAGCGCTACGGCGTGAACATCCACTATGTCACCGAGGTGATAGAGGTCACGAACGGCGCGTCGACAATGAGCATCTATCCGCCGCTCGGCGAGAAGGGCGCAAACGAGCTGGGCCTGACGATTTTGTGCTCGCTCGGCGACTTCGACACGCTCATCACCGGCGATATGGACGCGAAAACCGAGACGAAGCTCGTCGAGACCTATGATTTACCGGATATCGAAGTGCTGCTCGTCGGACATCACGGCTCGAAGTATTCCACCGGTACGACGCTGCTCGAATCGGTGACGCCGGAGGCCGGCGTCATCAGCGTGGGCGACAACAGCTACGGCCATCCGACCGAGGAGGCGCTGCTGCGCCTGACGGACGCGGGCATGACGGTCTACCGCACGGACATGCAGGGCAATATATTGATCACAGTGGACTGAGAGGACTTCATGGCAGAGAGAAAAACGCCCAACAAGGGCTATCAGAAATTGAAAAGCGACCTGAGCGCGGGCAATATCGGTCAGGTCTACATCTTTTACGGCGAGGAGAGCTATCTGCGCGAATACTACCTCGGCGAGATCAAAAAAAAGCTCGTTCCCGCGGGCTTTGAGGAGTTCAACTACCACCGCCTGAGCGGCAAGACGCTGACGATGCAGGAGCTGAACGAGGCGGTCGAGGCGATGCCGATGATGGCCGAGCGCACGCTCATCGTGGTAACGGACTGTGACCTTTTTAAGCTCCCCGAGGAGCAGCGCACGGCACTCATCGCGCTGCTCAATGACTTTCCGCCGTACTGCTGCCTCGTGTTTGTGTATGATCTCATTGAGTATAAGCCGAGCAAGACCTATAAAAAGCTCTATGAGGCGCTCGACAAAAACGCACAGAGCGTCAAGTTCGAGGCACAGGAGCGCAGCGACCTCATCAATTGGATCGGGCGGCGCTTCCGCGCGCTCGGTAAGGGTATCGACGCGCAGACGGCGGAGCATCTGATCTTCACCTGCGGCGCGCTGATGACCGGCCTTGTGCCGGAGATCGAGAAGATCGGCGCCTACGCCAAGGGAAAGAACATCACGACCGACGACATCAACGCCGTGGCCGATCCTGTGCTCGACGCGGTGGTGTTCGATATGACGAACGCCATCACGAAGCGCGACTACGGCCGCGCGTCGGAGCTTTTGGGTCAGCTGCTCAAAAAGCAGGAGGAGCCGTTTGTGATCTTGGCCGTTATCAGCAAGGAGCTGCGGCGCATCTACACCGCGCGCATCGCGCTCGACAACGGCAAGGACAAGCTCTGGCTCATGGAGCTGTGGGGGATGCGGTCAGACTATCCCGCGCGCTTACTGATGGAGGCGGCGCGCAAAACGACGAGCGAGTGGTGCAGCCAGAGCCTTCTCATGTGCCAGCGGCTCGACCAACGCATGAAGAGTGAAAAGGGCATCGACAGCGAGGGTGAGCTCAAGCTGCTGCTGATGCGCCTTGCACAGGGGAAGTGAATCTATGGCAAAGCCGAAGGTAAAGGAAGTCATCGTCGTTGAGGGGCGGTACGACAAAAACACGCTCTCGCAGGTCGTGGACGCGGTCATCGTGGAGCTCGGCGGCTTCGCCGTGTTCAACGACAAGGAAAAGCAGGCCTTTTTGCGAAAGCTCGCCAAGGAGCGGGGCATCATCCTCTTCACCGACCCCGACGGCGCGGGATTCGTGATCCGTAACCGCGTCAAGGGCAATATCCCCGAGGGTCGTGTGCTGCAAGCCTACGTACCGGACATCTACGGCAAGGAGAAGCGCAAGCGCAAGGGCGGCAAGGAGGGCAAGCTCGGCGTCGAGGGCATGAAGCCGGAAATTTTGCTTGACGCCCTCCGCCGTGCGGGCGCGACCATTGATGAAAAAAGCACTGTAAAGGGAAAATCCATCACAAAAGCAGACCTCTATGACCTGGGCCTGATCGGCCCGGACAGCGTGGAAAAGCGCAAAGCGCTGTGCAAAAGGCTGGAGCTGCCGGAGCATTTGAGCACAAATGCGCTGGTGGAGGTGCTCAATTTGCTGATGAGCAGGGAAGAGCTTGAAAAGCTCTTCCAATGAAGAGCGAAATTATCCCTGCGTGCCAGCAGGGAACGGGGCAAAGGGGGCTGTTCTCTTTCACAAAAGAGAACAGCCCCCTTTAAATCCCCCAAGAGAAAGGTTTTGACATTGCGAGATTGGGGCTTGAAGAGGTGCACAGCCTGCGGAATCGGGAGCCTGCGTGGCAGCATCGCATCGCTCGCTGCCATTGGCGCTGTGATACGACTTGCCTCTGCTCCTATTATCCGCTGCCGCGCTGCTGATCTCGTTTTGGTACAGCCTAATCACCGTCTACCGATAGTGCGTATATTGCGGCGAGCGCCAGCAATGCCGCCTTGGCAGGCAATGGCAAGTTTGTACAAATCTGAAGTAGTCGGAAATTGCGTAAGGGTAACGAATTGCAGGCAAAGCGACAGCGAAAATAGAAGTAGGCCAAATCGTATAGAAGAACTAAACGCGGCAACGCCGCGCGCAGGTATTTCCATTCCGGAGGCATCAAGGTCATTCAAGCCCGCGACTGCCAATCTAAACGCCTTTCTCTTGGGGTTCCAAAGGGGATATTCTCTTTCGCGAAAGAGAATATCCCCTTTGTCCCGCACCCCTGCGCGGCCGCAGGGAATCTGCAAGCATATTATGCTTGCAATAACTCCCAATACGGGATATAATATTTCATTATCGAAAAAATCCCGCAGAGCCTTGATTTTTCAGCGCTCGGCGGGATTTTTGTTACTAATTTGTTACTAACGCGATACTAACGGATTATAATTGTGCATTCGGTAAAAGAAAATTTTGCGCATAAAAATCAAGCGATCTTCTGGACGGCGGCGCGCAGGACGGCGATCGTCTCATGCGTGTAGTGAGCCGTGATATCGCTGCGGGTGGAGTGCCCCATAAGCCACTTGACGGTGAGCTCGTCGACATTGGCCGTGTGCAGCAGTGTTGCAAAGGTGTGACGGCACCAGTGTGGCGTCGCGTTCGGAATGCCGATTTTTTTCATCAGTGCGGAAAAATAGGCACGGTAACGGTCGGAATCAACGGCAGCACCGTTCTCGTCGCAGATGATCGTGTCACCGTTGCGGGCGAGCCAGCGGTCGAGATAGGGGCGAATCTTCGGGTGAATGGGAACAATGCGGTTTCGCCCGGCCTCGGTCTTCAAGCCGCCTTGCAGGTAGCCGCCATCCTCGGGGTGATAGGAAAAGCGGGTGAGCGTCAAAAACTCGGTAATGCGGAAGCCGGTATAGCAGAGGATCAATACGGTATCGGCCCAGGGCTCGCCGGAGGCAGCGAGCTTTTCGAGGCTCTTGAGCTGCGTATCGGTCAGCGCGCCGCGCGGATTCTTTAGGTCGACGGACGGTACATCAAGATACTGCGAGTAGTCCTTGCCGAGGATATCACGCTCCATCGAGTAAGAGCACAACTGCTTAATCAGAGACGCGACGTTATTGATCGTGCTTTGCGAGCGACCGGCCGCCTCGCGTTCGTCGAGAAGATGTTGCCAGTCATCCAGAGTGATGGAGCGAATTTTTCGATCTGCGTACCGGCTGACGCATTTATTCCACGCGGAATTGTGCGCGGCGATGCTCTTCGGATTCAGTTTGCGATAAGTGCGGGCATTCCAGCCGTCGAAGACCTGCTGCAGGGTAACATTCATGCGGTCGGCGGTGGGGGCCTTGCCTTCGAGGCGGTTGCGGTTATACTCGTCGAGCGCGGCCTGGGCGTCGGCGGCTTTCTCGTGGTAAGAGAGGGCACGCTGGACGATATGCCCGTATTCATCGCGCGCGGAGACGCGGACCATATAGGGGCGGCGGCGATTGCCGGATAGCTTGACGATCGAGCCGCTGCCATTTGCACGTTTCATATAGCAGCACCTCCTTTTGCCGGGAAACATTACAGGTGGAACGGCGGGGCAGAATGGTATATACTGTTCTGCGGCGCCGAATACAATCATCGGGAGCTTCTGAGGGAAAGAGAGGTCACAATGTTTGACCGACTTGATCGAGAGATTCTTGCAAAGTTCCGCGAGCTTACCCCTGAGAATCAGGAAGCTATTCTTGCTTACTTAGTAGAAGTTCTATTTGGGCCAGCAGCATCTTCTTCTGATCGTCGGTAAGCCGGCGAACCAATTCCATCAAGCGCGCTTCCAATGGGGAAAGGCCGTCGACCTTCGGGTCGGCGGTTTTTTCTATCCCGCTGCCGTTAAGCAGATATTCAGGGCTCACCAAAAGGATTGAGGCCAGCGGGGCAAGAACATCCAAGGGCATTTTTTCAATATCGCCATTTTCGTATCTATAAATTGTAGAAGGAGAGCAGCCGAGCTTGTCGGCGACATATTCCGCCGAGAAACCAAGTTGTTTTCGGCGGGACTTCATGCGTTCTCCGGTAGTCATATGCATCACCTCAGGGACTATAATAATCGCAAATTTGCAAAAGCGCAAGTACAAATTTGCGAAAATGCGAAAATAATGCTTGACTTGCGGAAATGCGAGTGGTATAAAAGAAAATAGAAACTCGCATTTATGCAAGAAAGGAGTGCAAAGAATGAAGACTAACGTCAAAGAGTTAGTGGATATGATGAAGTCAAAGGGCATCGGTGTGCCCGAATTGGCTCAGAAAATTGGGGTTGACGCCTCGACGCTGTACAGGAAACTGGGGGCTGGTGGTGAGAAATTCACCATCGGCGAGGTCCATCGTATGATGGAAGCCATTCCGCTGTCGAACGAGGACGCCAACCGCATTTTTTTATCCATTAACTCGCATTATTGCGAGAAAGGAGCGTGAAGGGAATGCAAACTTTGAAGATGGCGACGACGTGGGATGTTTACCACGGGGCAACGCCGGAAATCGAGGCGACGGTGCGCAGCGAGGAAGCCTTTGAGGCGCTGCGACAAGCCATTAAAAAAATGAGCCGCCAGCGGGTCAGGCATGGCGGCTCGAGGATCGAGTATCACATCAGATTAGTCGAGTGAAAGGAGAACACCATGCCAAGACGAGTGACGGCGGACGTGCCGAGCGAGGGCGACATCCTGCGCTATAACAACGTGCCGGTGGAGCTGGCGGCGAAGTTCATCGGGTGGTCGGACGTGACGATCCGATACGCCCTACAGGAAGAGCGCGCGCCGTTCGGCATTGCGGCGCAGAACCCGAAGACGGGCACGTGGGCCTACAACATCAGCCCAGGGCTACTCATCAAATATAAGAACGGAGAGCTGCAAGCCTACAAGCTCAAGGACCTGTCGCAAATGTTGGCCGACCACGCAGAGCGGATCATCGAAACACGCGTGGGCACGGTGAGTCAGGCAATCGGAAAAATTTTAGGAGGATGCACGACATGAAAAAGAATCGCACAAGAGAAGAAAGAGCGCTGCGCTACGCGGCGGCGCTGCTGCGGCTGACGGTGCTGCTGTGGATCGCGGTACTGCTGCTATGCCTGCTGGAGCCGGGGTGCCTGGCGATGGACGCAGCGGCCGCGGCGGCGGAGACCGATCCGACGGTCACGTGGCTGGCGGCGGTGGGCGCCGGATGGCTGACGTGGCGCGGAATGGTGCTTGTCCTGAAGCTGGACGAGCCGGGGAGAAAGAGAACGCGCCGCAGATGATGGACGACAAGCGATTTATCGCACCGCAGACGCGGCCGACGCTGTGCTGGTCGTGCGCGCGGGCGTGCGGCGGCTGCTCGTGGACGGCACGAGACCCGAAGACGCACGCGATCCGCTTCGAGCCCGTGAATGGCTGGGAGGCGGAGAAAACGACGATCAACGGCTCAAAGAGCGAGCACGGCGAGAAGTGCTACCGCTACACGACCGACAGTTATCGCGTCGTGCGCTGCCCGCTGTACGTGCCGGACCGGCGGACGAGAGCCAAAAGCGCCATGCCGGAATGGGCCATGCAGGCCGCGAACGCATGAAAAAGGCGGCTGACCGATGGCACCGGTCAACCGCCGCGAAGAAAAACACACATGAAAGGAGATTTTCTTCCCCGCCATTATAGCATGCGGCGGGGAAGAAGTGCAAGGGAAATGAGCGTGATTCAAGACGCCATTGCCGCCATTGAGGGCCAGCAGCCGAAAGAGCGCTCGGCGGTGTGGATGGTGGGCGAGCAGCTGAAAGATATGGTCCGCGGCAACGAGGCCGCGGCGGCACTGCTGCTGACAGACCTGACGCAGAACAAGGAGATGACGCTCGCGGCGGCAGAGAAGAAAATCGCCGAGCGAGCAAAGAAGAACAAGGTCGGCAACTGCGGGTGCGTGACGCCGGCGGAGGCGGAGGACATTCTGCGCGAGTTCTTCGGTCTGCCGGAGCGCGGCACAGCCGCAGCGCCGCAGACGGAGAGGCGCAAGGTCGTGGACCTTGCGGACTTTTTATGAGCCGCCGCACAGACGCCGGATGGGAGAATCTGGCGGACAAGCTGCCGTTCCAGCCATGCGGAGACCTGCAAAACGACGTGCTGGAAGATATCTACGACAACGACATGCTCGGGACAGGGATAATGCTTTACAGCCGTGAGAGCGTGGAGACTGCGGATCCTATTGCGCAGATCATGGACGCAGAAGACTGGGGCCGCTGGGAGAAGTCTCGGAAGCGCCGCTGGGGCGCGCGCTGCACCTGCTCAGCCTGCGGAGAAGAGTTTTTTGCGGGCTATGTCAGCGACAGCGGTACGAGTGGCATTGTCCTGCGGCAGGGCGAGGACGGGCAGATTTATGACGGCTACGTCGACAAGGGAGACGACGATGCGCAAATCTTCTTTGACGACGAGACGATCGTTTGCCCGCGCTGCTACCAGAGCGTGGTCGTGACGCGGCGGAGCGAGCTGCGGCAAGGGCGCACGCTTCAAGCGTTGCAAGCCGAAACGCTGAACATTGACGGATATCTCGCGGTGCTCTATTGGATGGTGGCGCGGTATCAGGACAACACGGGAACAGACGTCGCGACGTTCTCGCCGCACGCGGCGCTGATCGTGGACCGCTGCGGCGTGCTGCGGCGCTTCCGCGCGGTGCGCCACAGTAACGAGGCGCGTGACGTAACGTGGACACCCTGCAAGCAGAGCTGCGACCCGATGCAGCAGCCCTATTACTGCCACGGCGCCGTGAACGGACGGCAGGTCGGCGGCTGGGTATGCGACTACGGCCCAGAGCTCGGCGGAACGACGGGCGAGAAGACGGCACTGGACAAATACATCGGCGCGGGCGGAACCTGGCCGGGGGCGTATCTGCACGTCTGGCGCAAGCACCCGCAGGTGGAAAACCTGATGCGGCAGGGGTTCGGCGATGCGGTGACGCAGACCATTGACAACTATCTGAACATGTGCGGCAACTATTCCATGCTGCGCGACGCACCAAATATTCCGTGGGTCGATTGGAGTGAGACGAAGCCGCACCGAATGCTCGGCATGAGCAAGGAAGCCTTCCGCGAGCTGCGCGGGAAGCATTGGAGCGAAGGCACCGCGCGGTGCTGGGCGAGCTACCGAATGCTTGTAAAGAACGCGGACGCGCTGCAATTCGCGCAGGAGGTCGGCAAGCTCGGCCTGAACGACATGGAAAAATTGCTGGGCGCCTATCGGGCCGTCGAGACCGATCTGCACCCGACGCATGTGGTGAAATACCTTGAAAAGCAAAAGCGGCTGAAAGGCGGCGTGCAACTGCTGCTCGATTACCGGCGCGTGCTGCGGGCGCTGTGGCTGGCGGACCAGAACGAAACGCTGTGGCCGCGCGACCTGCAAGCGGCGCACGACCGTGTAATGGAGATGTACGCGGCGCACGAGGGCGTGAAGTACTACTCGGCGGATTTTACGCCGGTCTACATCCGGCTCAAGGCGCTGGAATGGACGGACGGCGAACTCTGCATCCGCATCCCACAGGAGGAGCGGGAGCTGATCGACGAGGGAAAAACCCTGCGTCACTGCGTGGGCACCTACGGCAGGACACATTGCAGCGGCAAGCCGATCTTCTTTGTGCGGCACTACCGCAGGCCAGAGCGCAGCTATTACACGCTGAACATCGACCTGACGCGGGCGATGCCGAAGGAGATCCAGCTGCACGGCTACGGCAACGAACGCCACGGCGAGCGCAAGCAGTATGAGCACAGCATCCCGAAAAAGGTGCGCGACTTCTGCGACAGATGGGAGCGCGAGGTGCTGACGCCGTGGTTCATGGAGGAACAACGCAAAAAGTTCGCTGAAACGAACAAAGTGGACAAGAAAGCGAGGAAAGGCGCATGAGCGAAACAATGGAAATGGCCGTGGCCGGTGAGGTGCGCAGCATCACCGCCATCACGGACGAGATCATTTTTTACAAAAATGTCGGTGGACAGGCCGTCATCGAGATCGGCAAGCGGCTGATCGAGGCAAAAGCACAGCTCAAACACGGGGAATGGCTGCCGTGGCTGAGCGAAAAAGTGGAGTTTTCGGAGACGAGCGCGCAGCGATTTATGCAGCTTGCAAGGGAGTACGGAAATACCTCACTGGTGGGGGATTTGGGAACCTCGAAAGCCTTGGTATTACTGGCTTTGTCGGCATCTGAGCGAGAGAATTTTGCGAGCGAAAAACACGTTGTCAACGGGGAAGAAAAAAGCGTCGCCGAGATGAGCAAACGCGAGCTCGAAGAGGCCGTCCGGCAGCGCAAGATCGCAGAGGCGGAACGCAACGAGGCGCGGCGCGCACTCGAAGCGCAGCGCAAGGAAACGGAAGAAGCGAACGCGAAGGTGCAGGCGGCGCAGGACGCGGCGGACGCCGCCCGCGCCGAGGTGGAAAACGCGCAGGGAACGGCGCTGGCCGCGCAGGAGCGCGCGGCGGAGCTGGAACGGGAATTGAAAGCGCTGCGCGAGAAGCCCGTGGACGTGGCGGTGCAGACCGTGGACGCGAGCGAGGAACAGATCGCGGCGGCGGTGGCGGAAGTGAAGAAGGACGCGGAAGCGGAGAAGACAGAGGCGCTCGGCAAGAAGGCCGAGGAGCTGAAAAAAGCGAAGGACGAGCTGAAAAAGGCGAAGGCCGAGATGGCGGCCGCGGCGGAGGCGCTGAAAAAGGCCGAGGACGAGCGCGCGGCCCTGCGCGAGACACTGGAAAAGGCGAAGAAGAGCGCGGCGGCCATGGACAACAAGGCGCTCGCGGAATTCAGCGTGCTGTTCCGGCAGGCGCAGGAAACCGTGAACCGCATGACGGAGATTGTAGACGAGCTGGACGAGGAAAGCCGGCCGAAGATCTACCGCGCGCTGGGCGCGCTGCGGGACATGATCGCCGAAAAGGCAGGTGAGGGCGCGTGAAGCGCAGCGACTATCTGAAACTCTGCGTGAGCGCGGCGATGCTCACCTATCGCAAGCCGAAGGTGCTGTATGCCGGGATTGAATATTACCCGGAGGGGTACGAAATGCGTTTCGACAAAAGCGGCAAGGCGATCCATACGGCAATTTTGCGCGACTGCGCGAAGAAAAACTGCCTTTTCTACTGCCCGCTGAAGAAGGTGCAGGAGGTGGCGCGCGATGAATAGCATTCAGGCGAGCCAGATCATGGGCGGGAACGGGGCAAAGGCGCGCAAGGCGGCCGACCTGTACCCGACGCCGCCGGAGGTGACGGTGGCGCTGATGCGCTTTCTCAAGCTGCCAGGAGAAACGGTCGTATGGGAACCGGCCCGTGGGGAAGGAGACATGGTGCGAGCGCTGGCGAACTGCGGGATGGCTGTCTACGGCACGGATATCCGCGACGGGATAGACTTCCTGACCGCTCGACAGCCGGGAAACGCGCCTGCGGCTGATTGGATTATCACGAATCCGCCGTTTTCGCTGGCGGACGAGTTTATCCGCCACGCGGCGGAGATCGGCAAGCCGTTTGCGATGCTGCTCAAGGCACAGTATTGGCACGCGGCGAAGCGAGCACAGCTCTTCCGCGAGATTCCGCCGAGCTACGTGCTGCCGCTGACGTGGCGCCCGGACTTCCTCTTCAAGGAACGGAACGGCAAAAAGGGCACGAGCCCGCTCATGGACGTCATGTGGTGTGTGTGGCTGACGCCGCAGATGCAGGGCGTGCAGACAGTATTTAAGCCGCTGATGCGGCCGGAAAAGGAGAAATGAGCATGTTTGTCGGAGAAACGTACAGCTGGGTGCCGACGAGCTGGGAGGGGTCGAACGGGATCGTCTCAGCGCTCGGCAAGAAAGGCGGGGTACACGGGAGAATCGTGTACATCAACGAAAACCATCGGTATTTTACGGCGGAGGCGAACGTCGGCGGCGTGGTCATCCGCGAGAGCTTCAAATTTTAAGGAGGGTGCAGACATGTTGAGCTATAAGACCAAGGACGGCAAGGTGACGGAACTCGAGGCGCAGGGGTCGCTCGCAGAGCTTTTGAGCGACACAACTTTTCTGGCCCATGCCATTTACGGCATGCTTGCGAGGAGCAACGAAGGATTGGCGAAAGCATTTCAAGCTCATTTTGCACTGCTGGCGGCCGACCCTGAATCACCGATGTGGGAGAACAGCAATCCAAATTGCATCAGCATCGTGCGGCGCGTCAAGCCGAAGGAGGGCAAGAGCGATGACAAGTGACGAGGTTTTGACGGCGCTGCGATGCTGCGCGAGCGGCAGCTGCGACGGGTGCCCGCTGTGGGACGACGATTTGGAGGACACGACCTGCGCAGACGGCTTGATGGCCGCAGCGGCTGATTTGATCGAATTCCAGCAGCAGGGCCTTGAGGCGCTGACGAAGATGGACGAGGGGCTGAAAAAGCGGGGCAGCACGCTGAAAGAGTTCCTGCGACGCGGCGATGAAGTCGTGCAGGGGCACAGAGACCCTGCCGGGCCGCCGGGCAATCCTGGTTTTGCGGGCGATATCTTCATCTGCCCGACGTGCAACTCGCCGCGCGTCTTCTATAACGCGGAGAAAGACGCCTACATATGCCCGAGCTGCGGGTGGCAGAACAAGGAGGGCTGACGGATGGTTTCGGACGAGGCATTGAAAAAGCTGCAAGAGCAGATCGCGGCGTGGCCGATGGAACGGCGATTCGTGGTGCAGCAGCTCATTCGGGATTATTTGAGGAACCGGGAAGACCTGCGCGCCTATGAGGCGACAAGGCTGACGCCGCGCGGGGTCGAAATCCTCAAGGAAGAAAAGCTCAGCAGCGACGGTATGATCCTGCTCGGGCGGCTGATGGGCAAGAAGCTACACAAGATCGGCTGCGAACGCCTGCGCGAGTTGGTCGAGGCCGGCGCGGACGGGCGCGCAATCACGCTGCCGTGCAAGCTCGGCGGTGAAGTGTGGGCGCCCGGCTGCGGCAGATCGGCGAAACTGCGCGTCGTCGAGGCGGCGCTGCTTCTGCAAGGCGAGGACGGCGAGGGCTATGAGAAGCTGAGCGACTTCGGCAAGACATTTTTCGCGACGAAAGAAGGAGCGGAGGAGGCAAAGCGAAATGAATGGTTTACTTGAAAAGCTGCGGCGGGGCGCGATCAGAGCACTCGGCGGATATGTTGAGCTGGTTCCGCCGCCGAAACCGCAGGACAGGGCGCTCATCAAGGAAGAGCGCTACCGCGTCAGGAAGATCGAGGTGCGGGCGATGCCGTTTGACAACAGGCCGCGCGCAGAGGAGCTTTTGCAGAGGTACAAGAAATACAGCAGCGAGCGGCTGGCGGACATGCTGGCGAAAAAGATGCTGGAAAGCGGAGCGATCCGCATCGAGGAAAGACCGGCGGCGGGAAAATTCGGCGGCAGCGAGCTGTGCGCGACGGTTTACGTCGCGTTTCCGCAGAACGACGGAGGATATGTGGCATGAAGCGACTGACGAATGAAGAGGTCAGAGTGGACGAGAGCGTGGACCGGTATCTCGGCCCGCTCGCAGACCTTGAAGGCATGAAGCCGAAGCTGCTGGACCTGATTCTGAACGGTCCGGTGCTGAACGGTGTATCGAAGGATGTACTGCGGCAGATCATTCGGCAGCTCTACAGCGCGCTTGCCGCCTACGAGGACACGGGGATGACGCCGGAAAGCGTGGAGGCGCTCAAGCTGTCCATGATGGGAAAGGCAATCGCGGAGATTAAGGAGTTTAACGGCCTTCCGGTCGACCGACTGCGCGAGCTGGCCGAGGCCGACAAGGACGGTCGGTTGGTGGTGTTGCCGTGCAAGGTGGGCGATACGGTGTATCTGATTGTGACAAAACGCGCGAGAAATTACACGCCGGAATTTAGATTCGTCAAAAAGAGCCGTCTCACATTCCTCAACATGGAGCGTATTTTGCAGGACTTTGGCAAGGAAGCGTTTCTCACCCGCGAGGAGGCGGAGAAAACATTGGAGGCGATGAAATGAGCGCTTGCGCAGGAAAAATCAACTGTGAGATTTACCGGCAGAAAAAGTACTGCCGAAAGGCTGAGGCGGCAGAGGAGGACCGCGAGTGCAAGGGCTGCCGCCACGCGAGGCGGCAGTGCGACGTGGAGTACTGCCCGTTCGAGGTCAACGGCGCGTGCAAGTTGGAGGGCTGACGGATGGTGCGGGTATTTTGCGACCGGTGCGGGCGGGTCATCACGGGGATGAGCGCGCATGAGCGCGTGAGCGTGACGGCGAGCGGCGCGGGCGGCGGGGAGATCGCGAAGCTCGACTTCTGCACATACTGCGCGGACTGGGCCATCAACACGCTGATGCGGCGCACGATGCTCGGCGCGGGCGAGAAAAAGGGCGCGAAGGCGGACAAACCCGCGCCCATCGCGCCGCCGAAGAGCGAAAAGGACGGCCTTGCGTGGACGGCGGGACAGGACAAGCGGCCGGCCGCGGAAGCGCCGCCGCCCGAACCGCTCCCGACGCTGAGCGTCAAGGGCTACGGCGCGGCGGAGAAGCGGAAAATCTTCGACGCGCTGGTGCGCTACAAGGCGCGGACCGGTCCGGGGTGGACGGAGCGCGTGAGCAAGGCCTGCGGCGGGGACGTGAGCCGCGAGACGCTGCGCGCGATCGTCGTGGACGGGCTGATGGTCGACATCCACGTGTGGCGCGTCATTGAGCGGGGGCTCAGCGACCTGGGCGCAATGGAGAAAAAGGTATGAAGGTGACGTTTATTTTGCAGGCCGACGTGCCGGAGAGCGCCGTTCAGGGCATCAAGGAGCGCGCGGCGATGGACCTTGAGCGCTACGGCGACGTAAAGGCCGTGAAGATCCTCGTCGAGAAGCCGCGCGAGCACGAGCAGTTACATCTTTAATCACGCCTGCGGGCGAAAAAGAAAGGAAACAGAACCATGAAACAGTACATCGGAACAAAACTTATCGAAGCGGAAAAGGCGTATCGCGTGGACGGCAAGGTCGTTACGCTCGCGGAGAACAAAGTACCGTGCGGCTACAAGGTTGAGCGCGGCTACAAGGTGCGCTATGCGGACGGGTACGAGAGCTTCAGCCCGGCGGAGGTCTTCGAGCGCGCGTATCTGCCGCTCGAGGTGAACGGCGAGCTCAAGACTGAGGCGCCGAGCATCAGCGCGGAGATGGTCGAGCGATTCATCGACCACCACGAGACCGTGACGATGGGCGGCAAGACGACCGTTGTGCGCGCGGTGCTGAGAAACGGCTTCGAGATCGTGGAGAGCTCGAGCTGCGTGAGCGCGGAGAACTACGACGAGAAGCTGGGGGAGGAAATCTGCATGGAACGGATTAGAAATAAGATTTGGGAGCTGCTGGGCTTCCTGCTGCAAACGGCGGTGGGCGGCGTGAACGGCGAGGCAGCGGCAGAGAATCACTGCTGCGATGAAGAATGCGAGCGTTCCCGCTGCGACAAGGAGCCTGCGGCGGACGAACCGACTACGCCGAAGCTGCCGACGGTGCGCTTGTTTATCTCGCAGCCGATGCGCGGCAAGAGCGACGAGGAGATCGAGCGCGAGCGCGAGGATTTGATCGCAATTGCGAAGGCCGTGTACGCAGAGCGCGGCGAGGTCGAGGTCATCGACAGCTTTTTCAAGGGCGGGCTCGATGTTCCGGCCGGCACAAAAGTGCCGCTTTACTATCTGAGCAAGTCGCTCGAGCTGCTGGCGACGGCGGATGTGGCGATCTTTGCCAAAGACTGGCGGGAGGCGCGCGGCTGCCGCATCGAGCACGAGTGCGCGGACGGGTACGGCGTTGCAAGGATCGAGCTTCCCGAGGAGGGCTGAGCGATGCAGAAAATCAACATTAAGAAGTACACGAAGGAGCAGATGCTCAAGATGCTCGAAGAGGCGCTGGATAAGCAGGAGGCGGCGGAAGCCGAGGCGGCGGCGCATTTTAAGGACGGCGTAAAACTGGCCGAGGAAAATGAAAAGCTGCGCGGGCAGATCGGCGAGCTGACGGAAAAGCTCGAGGAGAATGAAAAGGCGCTGGAAGAGATCACCGCGAAGTATAAGAGCGCGGACCATTCGGCGGCGATGCTCCGTTCTCGCATCGACGAGGCGGAAAAGATGCGCGACCAGGCGCTCGAGGCGCACGGCGAGGACATGAAGGCCATCGAGAAGGCAAAGAACGAAAGCCGCGAGCTGGCGCACCTGCTGGGCAAGCGCGAGCTGGAGCTGGCCGAGGCCAAGCAGCGCCACGACGACGCGTTGGGCGAGGCGGCGCACCTGAAAGGCCAGCTGAAAGTGGAGGAAGGCCGCGCAGCGCGCAAGGACGAGCTGCTGGACGAGGCGCTGCATCGGCTTGAGGTCGAAAAGGCCATCGCTGAGGACTATCACGAAAGCCTCAAGTGGTGCATGGCGCATCCGTGGCGCAACATGTGGCGCTGCATGAAAGAGTATTTCCGCTTCTGACGGACAAAGAGCGGGAGAGGAGGGGAGAGAGCGATGTTCCGATACAAAAAGAGCGTGCCGGTGAGCTATGAGAGGCAGGGGTACATCTATTTTTCATCGCTGCTGTATCGAGAAATGCCGGAGAAGGCGCAGCGGAAGATCCTCAACCTGTGTATGGAGTGCGGCGGCGGGGACTACTACCGGGCACTTTTCGAATTCGTGACGACGGACGCGAACGCGACGTACATCTGCATGAAGCACAGCCTCTCCCGCTCGACGCTCGAGCGGATCGTGCGGAAGTATTACGAAGGTTTCCCACGGAGACTGTGACAGGGCTTCGGCCCTGTGTGCGCTGCCGCCGAAAGGGCGCGACGGCGCACAGAAGGCCGAACACACATTATTCAATATCACGCGTGCGCACGCGCGCGTGATTCGAGCTTGTAACGTATCTTAACTTAGCGAACAATTCCAAAGCAGGAGGACGGGGCTATGTATCGGGGCAGAACATTCAACCGCGAGCGCGTATACGTGTGCGGCAATTATCTGGACGGTGATATCTATCCTGTCTTTCAGAAGCCGGGAGAGCGCAGAAAGAGATGCCGCCCGACGAGCGAGATCCAGAAGAAACTCAACCAGAGGAACGCGGCGAAGAGATTGACGCGCATCGTGCACATGAACTTCACGAGCCGAGACCTCGCGCTGCATCTGACCTACGACCCCGCCCACACGCCGGAGAGCGCAGAGGACGCGCTGCGCATCGTGCAGAACTATCTACGCACGCTCAAGCGGCGGTATCGCAAGATCGGGGTCGAATTCAAGTACATACTCTCCACGGAAAAGGGCGGACGCGGCGGACGCATCCACCAGCATCTCATCATCTCGGGCGGGCTTGACCGCGACACGCTGGAATCGCTGTGGGGGCGCGGCTATGCCAACAGCAAGCGCCTGCAATTCAGCGACGAGGGCGTGAGCGGCCTGACGCATTACATCACGAAGGATGACGCGAGCTACAAGCGGTGGAGCGGCAGCAGAAACCTTGTCCAGCCGGAAGCGGCAACGTCAGACGGCAAGCTCACGATGGACGAAATCGAAGAACTCGCCGAGGCCGTGGAAGACGGTCTCGGCTACGAATGGTTCGAAGAACGATACCCGGACTTCGAGCTCGTGAGCTGCGAGTGCATCCGCAACAGCATGAACCGGGGCGCGTACATCCATTTCGAGATGCGGCGGCGCCGATAACAACAGCATAGAGCAAACGCAACACGACGACGCGCGCGGGGGAGCCTGGGCGCGCTGCGTGCATGCTCTCGCGCGTGCGCGTGCGAGGAAAAGCCGCAGGCCCTGATTTGACAAGGGTTTGCGGCTCTTTTTTGCCCTCAAAAAGTTGACGGTTCGAGACCTGTTGCATTTGCTACACTTTTTGAAAACAAGGCAAGCGCGCCGAGGGGAGGGGTGCGGATGGCGCGGCAGAAGAAATACACGGCGGCAACGCTGGGCAAGGCCTGCGAGCGCTATTTCGCAGCGATCACGCGGCGCGTGAAGGTCACGGAAATGGTGGACAGCGGCAAGCGCGACGACAAGGGCCATGTGATCATCATCCCCGTGCCGGTGAAAAACACGCTGGGCGAAGAGGTCGAGGTGACGGAGTACATCATCCCGCCGAGCATGCACGAGCTGTGCGCCTTTCTTCGCATCGACCGGGCGACGTGGAGCCGGTACATGGGCAAGAGCGAGGAATTCGCGGCCGTCGGCGAGCGGGTGCGCGAGCGCATGAAGGCCTGGAACGAGCACGAGATGCTGACGCGGCCGGGCAAGGACCTGAAAGGAATCCTCTTCAACCTGACGAACAACTACGGCTACAGCGAGAAGAAAGAGGTCGAGCTGGGCGAGCGGGCGACAAAGACCGTGACGGCGGCGAGCATCCCGCTCGAGGAGCGGCAAGCGATGCTGCGCGAGCTGATGCAGGAGTTTGAGCACGATGGCGGCGACGAAGACGCGGACCTATGAGCGAGAGCTTGAGGTGGCGCTGTGGTGGCGGGACTTCCGCGCGACGAACAACGTGCACTTCCTGCCACTGCTGTTCGACCGGCACCGCTACCTCGTCCTGAAAGGCGGCGGCGGCAGCGGCAAGTCGATCTTCGCGGGGCGCAAGGTGCTCGAGCGCGTGACAAGCGAGCCGGGGCACCGCTGGCTGGTGTGCCGCAAGGTGGCGCGGACGCTGCGCGAGAGCTGCTTTGAGCAGCTGCGCGGGCAGATATCCGACTTCTACCCAGACAGCGGCGCGAAGGTCAACAAGAGTGACATGAGCATCTCGTTTGCGAACGGCAGCAAGATCCTGTTCGCGGGCCTCGACGACGTGGAAAAGCTCAAGTCGATCTACGACATCACGGGCATCTGGATCGAGGAAGCGAGCGAGCTGGAGCAGGGGGACTTCGACCAGCTGGACATCCGACTGCGCACAGACTTCCCCTATTACCTGCAAATGATCCTGACGTTCAATCCGATCAGCATCACACATTGGCTGAAAAAGCGGTTTTTCGACCGCAAGGACCCGCGCGCGACGGTGCACGAGAGCACGTATCTCGACAACCGCTTTCTGACGGCGGAGGCCATCACGACGCTCGAAGCCTTCAAAGAGACGGACGAGTACTACTACCAGGTCTATTGCCTCGGACAGTGGGGCGTGACGGGCAAGACGGTGTTCGACGCGAAGAAGGTGAGCGAGCGGCTGCTCATCGTCGAGCGGGCGAAGAAGCCGAGGCGCGGCTACTTCGAAAACGTCGTCAAGGAAGACGGCGTACACCTCGAGAGCTGGGCGTGGGTGGATGATCCGGACGGCGCGGTGACGATCTACGAAGATGCCGTCCCCGGCCGGCCGTATGTCATCGGCGGCGACACGGCGGGCGACGGCAGCGATTATTTCGTCGGGCAGGTGCTCGACAACATCACGGGCAAGCAGGTCTGCACGCTGCGCCACCAGTACGACGAGGACACGTATGCGCGGCAAATGTACTGCCTCGGCAAGTACTATAACGACGCGCTGCTCGCCATCGAGACAAACTTCTCGACATACCCGACGAAGCTGCTCGACCTGATGGGCTACCGCAACCTGTACGTGCGCGAGGTGGAGGACGACTTCACAGGCAAGATCAAGCACGCCTTCGGCTTCCAGACGAACCGGCTGACGAGACCGGTGATCCTGTCTGAGCTCATCCGCATTCTGCGCGAGAGCATGAGCACAGTAAATGACCGCGATACGCTGCTCGAGATGCTGACATTCGTGCGGCGGGAGAAAGACTTGCAGGGCGAGGCCGAGCCGGGCGCGCACGATGACTGCGTGATGGCGTTAGCGATCGCGCACTATGCGCGGCCCCAGCAGACGATGGAAATTAAGACCGCCGGCAGCGCAAAGAAAACGCGCTGGACGGCGGACATGTGGGAGGACTACAACAGCGCGAGCGAGACCGAGCGGGCAGAAATGTTGGCTCTCTGGGGCGAGCCGCGATGAGAGGGAGAAAAGACATGGAAGAAAAAGCAAAGACAAGCACGATCAGCGAGGAGCTGCGCGAGTGGCAGGCGCGCCTCAATGAGAGCGACGCCAAGTGGTCGAAAGAAGTCGAAAAAATGAACGAGCGCGAGGCGGTCTACAACGGGGACCGCACGATGCAGCCGCTCGTCCCCGGCGACACGCACCGCGACGGCACGCTGAAAAAGACAAGCCACGTGCGCAACATCACGTTTGAGAACATCGAAAGCCAGGTATCGAGCAGCATTCCGCAGCCGAAGGTGACGCCGCGGCGCAAGAAGGACGAGCACCTAGCCGACGTGATCGAGCACTTTCTGCGCAACGAGCTTGACCGGCTTCCGTTTGAGGCGCTGAACGATCTGGCCGAGCGGACGGTGCCCATTCAGGGCGGCGTGGGCTTTTTGGTCGAGTGGGACAACACGAAGCGCACGAGCACGACCGTCGGCGAGGTGAACGTGACGCTCATTCATCCGCAGCAGTTCGCGCCGCAGCCGAACGTCTACACGGGCATTGCCGACATGGATTATTTCATCGTCAAGGTGCCGACGACGAAGGGCTACGTCGAGCGCCGCTACGGCGCGCTGCTTGAAAACGAGGGTGAGAGCGAGCCGGATGTCCGCGGCGGCGACGGCTCGACGAGCAACCGAAACCTGACGCTTTACATCGGCTACAAGCTCAACGAGCGCGGCGGCATCGACCGCTACACGTGGGTGAACGACACGGAGCTCGAAAACCTCAAGGACTATCAGGCACGCAGGCAGCCGGTGTGCAAGAGCTGCGGCAAGGTAAAGCCGCTGCCGGGGCAGGAGGTAAACGGCGCGGCCTACTCAGGCGGCGCATGCCCGTGGTGCGGCGGCAAGGACTGGGAGAGCAAGACGCAGGACTTCGAAGAGCTCTATGCGCCGGTACAGCGCAGCGACGGCACGTTTATCGGCGGGATGCAGGAGACGGTGGACGAAAACGGCCTGCCGGTACAGGCGCCGGTGCGCATCCCGTATTACCGGCCGGACCGCTACCCGATCATCTTGCAGCGCAGCGTGAGCGTCTTCGGCCAGCTGCTCGGAAACAGCGACGTTGACATGATCCGCGACCAGCAGAACACGAGCAACCGCATCGAGCAGAAGATCATCGACCGACTGATGAAGGCCGGCACGCGCATCACGCTCCCAGACCGGGTGGACCTGCGCACCGATCCCGAGGACGGCGAGCGCTGGTACATCGGGAAGCCGAGCGACAAAAGCCTCATCGACGTCTACGATTTTTCGGGCAATTTGCAGTACGAGCTCACGTATCTGGCGCAGGTGTACGAAGAGGCGCGGCAGATCATCGGCATTACGGACAGCTTTCAGGGCAGGCGGGACACGACCGCAACGAGCGGCAAGGCGAAGGAATTCTCGGCCGCGCAGGCGGCGGGACGCCTTGAAAGCAAGCGCGTGATGAAGAACGCGGCCTACGCTGAGCTCTTCGAAACGATGTTCAAATTCTGGCTGGCGTACTCGGACGAGCCGCGGCCGGTGACGTATAAGGACAGCACGGGCGAGACGATGTACGAGGAGTTCAACCGCTATGACTTCCTCGAAGAGGGTGAAGACGGCGAGCTGCACTGGAACGATCAGTTCCTTTTCTCGTGCGACACGAGCGCGCCGCTGGCGAGCAACCGCGAGGCGATGTGGCAGGAGACGCGGCAGAACCTTGAGGGCAGGGCCTTCGGCGACCCGACGGACCTTGAAACGCTCATTTTGTTTTGGGCGAAGATGGAGGAGCTGCACTACCCCGGCGCGGCGCAGACGAAAAAGCACCCCGAAGAAAAGGCGCAGCGGCAGGAAGAAATGGCGGCGCAGCAGGCAGCGCAGCAGGCGGCCATGCAGGGCGATATGCCGGACGGCGGCGCTGGCGTGCCGGACGAGCTGGCCGCGGCGATCGACGCGCAGGCACAAGCCGACGCGATGAACGCCGTTCAGAACGGCGGGCAAGGCCAAATGCTTGACACAGCGCAGCAGTAAAAGGGCTAAAGGCGCGAAAGAGAGACGCGCAGAGCATAGAGCCCCACAAAGGGGACAGCGCAGGGCAACAGCGGGAAAATGCCGAATCCGAAGGAAAGGAGGACGCGGGCATGAGCGATAAGAGCGGTTACGTCGGCAGAATCAAGAACGGCGGCACGCAGGTCGTGAAAGCGCCGAACCAGCAGACCGACGCGAAGAAGGGCGTTATTCATACCGGCTCCGATTTGAGAACCGGCAAGAAGTAAGGCAAGCGGAAGCGCTTTACATGATTGCCCCCGCAAGGGGACACCGCACGCGCAAGGCGGCGGCTATTCGCAGGGCGATAGCGGGAACATGCCAGAGAGGAAGAGAACATGGGATTCACGGAAAAAGACGTCTTTGAAGCGATGGGCCTGACGGTGCCGCCTGACGAGGCAGGCACGCAGCAGGAGCCCACAGGCGCAAACGAGCCGGGCGCCGCTGCCCCGGCCGCAGAAGAGACCAACGGCACGCCGGAGGGCGGCGATACTGGAACGACGGGCGGCGAGGGCGCCGAGGGCACCGTAACCGCTCCCGAGGGCCAGGACGGCGCGGAAGGCGCAGAAGACAACAACGATGCGGAGGGCGCGAAGAAGGAGCAGACCCCCGACGAGCGCAGAGCTCATGCGGCGGCGCGGCGCAGAGCCGAGCAGCAGGCCGCTGTGGACGCGGCGCTCAAGGCGCAGAGCGAGAAGATGGCCGCGGAGTGGAAGGCCTTTTTCGAAAGTGCGGGGCTCAAGAACACGATCACGGGCGAGCCCATCGCGACGAAGGAGCAGTTTGACGAATGGTCAAAGTCCTTCAAGCAGCAGAAGCTCGAAAGCGACCTCAAGGCCGGGAAGCTGACGCAGGAATCTCTCAATGAGGCGATCAGCGAGAATCCTGTCGTCAAGCGGGCAGCGGAGATCGTGGCGGCGCATGAGCGCGAGCAGGCCGCGGCGGAGCAGGAGAAAATGCAGCGCGCCATCGACGAGCAGATCAAGAAGATCCACGCGTTCGAGCCCGAGGTGAACGGCGTGGAGGATCTTTTGAAGCTGCCGGAGAGCGAGGAATTCTACGCGCGCGTGAAGAGCGGCATGTCGTTTTACGACGCCTACCTCATCTCGACGCACGAGCGGCGCGAGAAGGCGCTGGCCGAGGCGGCGAGAGCGCAGGCCTTGACGGGTCAGAGGGGCAAGGACCACCTGACCGGCGCGGCGGCATCCCGCGGCGCGGGCGGCAAGGTCGTGACGAGCGAGGAGCTGGCGAGCTTCCGCATCTTCAATCCCACGGCGACGGACGAGGAGATCCGCACGTGGATCGAGAAGAACAGAAATTAACAAGACAAGGAGGAACGCAATGTTTATTCCCATCAAATCGACGGACGGGGCAATGACCCCGTTTGAGTACATCGAAGCGGCGGCGGGCACGTATCAGGTCGGCCAGCTGCTGAACGTATCGGACGGCAAGCTGGCGGCAATCTCTGCCGACCAGGCGACCACGCCGCCCTATGTGTGCATGCAGAGCGGCACGGTGGCCGCGGGCGAGCCGCTGGCGGTGACGCGCGTGCAGGGCAAGTACACCTTTGAAACCGAGCTCGCGGCGGCCGCAGCGGCCGTGAAGGTCGGCACCAAGATTCAGGTGGCGAGCGGCGGTCTCAAGGCAAAGTACGTCACGGGCGCATCGGATGCGGCGGCGCCCGGCACGTTCGAGGTCGTGAGCCTTGAGGGCACGGCAGCGGGCAGCATGATCCGCGGCCGCTTTGTCTAAGGAAAACGGAAGAGAGGAGAGAAAGTAAGCAATGAAAATCATTTTTTCGGAATCGAGCAACCTGAACAACAGCATTTATGGCAACTGCCAGGCGCCGATCAAGATGTTCCTTGAAAAGCGCGGCGAGGAATTTGAGCAGAACAGCGTGCTCAAGAACCTGTTCCTGATGGGTTCTTCCAAGAACTACGGCGACGTGATGACCACGCTGACGGCCATGAGCGGCTTTGAGCCCGTGGGCGAGAACGGCGCTTATCCGCTGGACGGCATGCAGGAGGGCTACCAGAAGTTCCTCAAGTACCAGACGTGGAAGGATTCTTTCAGCGTGTCCAAGGAGATGATCGAGGACGGCAAGCTGCTCGACATGCGCAAGCAGCCTGCGGCCTTTATGACCTCTTACAAGCGCACGCGCGAGCTCTTCGGCGCGGCGCTGTACGGCGCGGCCATGATGGGCAACGGCAGCGTGACCTTTAAGGGCGTCAAGTTCGACCTGACGGGCGCGGACGGCAGCAACCTGTTCGCCAAGGAGCACGTGCCCAAGGTGAGCGGCGACAAGCAGTGCAACTGCTTCAAGGATGCGTTCAGCGTGGACACGCTGGGCAAGCTCGAGACCAAGATGCACCTGTTCCGCGGCGACAACGACGAGATCCTTGACGTGGCCCCTGACACGATCCTCATCCCCGAGAACGCCGACCTCAAGAAGGCGGTATTCGCGGCCATCGGCGCGGACAAGGACCCCGTGAGCGCGAACAACGCCTTCAACTATCAGTACGGCCGCTGGAACGTCATCGTGTGGCCGTATCTGAACCACTACATCACAAACGGCGTTTCCCCGTGGGTGCTGCTGGACAGCAAGTACAACGAGACCTACGGCGGCGCGGTGTGGAATGACCGCATCCAGCTTGAGGCGCGCTCCACCATCGACGAGAACACCGACGCGAACGTCTGGCGCGGCCGCAGCCGCTTCAACGCGTGCTTCAACGACTGGCGCTTTGCCGCCATCGGCGGTATCGCGGCGGGCAACTCGCTCTAAGGCAATAACCCCAAGGCGGGCGTGGGACAAGACCCGCGCCCGCCTTTATCCATCATTGAGAGAGGAGAGAAGAACATGACGCCGAGAAAAGCGATGCAGCACGCCGACACGGCGAAGCCGAACGCCTTTCCCGAAGAGGAAAAATTCGAATGGCTCAAGGCGCTTGAGGGCAGAATCGCGGCGGACGTGCTGCTGGCGACGCCGGAAGAGCTCGAGCAGATCATGGCGACCGGCTATCCGGACGGCATGGACGAAGAGCTGCTGGTGAAGGCCCCGCACGATGAGCTGTACGTGCTGTACCTCAAGGCGAAGATCGATGCGGAGAACGGCGAGTACAGCCGCTATGCCGATTCGAGCCAGCTCTATAACGAGGCTTACGGCAACTTCGCCCGCTACTGGGGCAGGACGCATGAACCGGCGCAGGGCTATGAAAGGGGGTACGAGATCGTATGAGAGAGATCGAAGTGCGAGAGCTGCCGTATCTGCCGCTGGGCCATCAGGGCGAGAACAAGGCGCAGAGGATCGTCTGGCGCGGCCTTGCGGACAGCTGGGCGCGGCTGTACGGCGAGGGCGTCTTTACGCTGACGGTGCTGCGTGAGGGTGACAGCGCGCCGTATCCCGCGAGCATTAAGAGCGAGAACGGCGACGCGATCTGGACGCTGAGCAACGCCGACACCGCAAAGGCGGGCGAGGGCATGGCCGAGCTCACCTACACCGTGGGCGGCGCGATCGCCAAGAGCCGGACGTGGCGCACGGTGGTTGAGCCGTCGCTGAGCGCAAACGGCACGACCAAACCGCCTCCGGCCTACCAAAGCTGGGTCGATGAGGTTTTGCAGGCGGCGGCGGATGCGGAGACGGCGGTTTCCAAGATGCCATACGTCGACGAGGCCACGGGCAACTGGTTCAAGTGGGACGCCACGGCGGGCGCTTTTGCCGACACGGGCGTTGCCGCGACCGGTCCGCAGGGTGAAGTCGGCCCCAAGGGAGATACCGGCGAGCAGGGGCCCAAGGGCGACACAGGCGCAACCGGCCCCAAAGGAGACACGGGTGATCCCGGCGAGACTGGCCCGCAAGGCCCTGCCGGGGCGGATGGAGCCAAGGGCGCAGACGGCGCCGCCGGTAAGGACGGCGTGACGTTCACGCCGAGCATGAGCGACGACGGCGACCTGTCGTGGACGAACGACGGCGGCAAGGCGAATCCGCAGACCGTGAACCTCAAGGGCCCGAAGGGCGACAAGGGCGATGCCTTTACCTATTCCGACTTTACGGCGGCACAGCTTGCCGCGCTGAAAGGCGACAAGGGAGATACCGGCCCAGAAGGTCCAAGGGGGCTGCAGGGCGAGACTGGTCCGCAAGGTGAAACCGGTCCGCAAGGCCTGACGGGTCCCCAAGGCAAGACGGGTCCGCAAGGAGAGACGGGTCCGCAAGGCGAGACGGGCCCCGTAGGCCCCAAGGGGGAGACCGGCAGCGGCTTCAAGGTGCTGGGCTACTACGGCACGAAGGCTGCGCTGGACGCCGCGCAGAAAGCGACCGCAGCGGCGGGCGATGCCTACGGCGTGGGCACGGCGGAGCCCTATGACATCTACATTTTCGACGGTATTACCGGCGAGTTCATCAACAACGGCCCCTTGCAGGGCGCGAAAGGTGACACGGGCGAGCGCGGCCCGCAGGGCATTCAGGGCCCGAAGGGAGACCCCGGCAAGGACGGTGCCAAGGGTGCGGACGGCCTGCCCGGGAAAGACGGCGCAGACGGCGCGCCGGGGAAGGACGGGACGAACGGGCGCGACGGCGTGACGTTTACGCCCGCGATAAACGCGGCGGGAGACCTCTCGTGGTCGAACGACGGCGGCAAGGCGAATCCTGAGACCGTGAATCTCAAAGGCCCGAAGGGTGACACGGGCACACGGGGGCCTGCCGGTGCTAACGGCGCGAAGGGAGACACCGGCCCCGAGGGGCCAAGGGGGTTGCAGGGCAAGACTGGTCCAGCTGGTGCAGATGGCAAAACGCCGGTCAAGGGCACGGACTACTTCACACCTGCCGACGTCAACGAGATCGCGGCGGAAGCGGCGAAGAAGGTCGACATTTCAGGCAAGCTGGATAAGACCGGCGACGGCAGTAGTGTCACGGCGGCGTTTACGGCAGCGACCACACGCGCCAACATTGCAACGGGCGAAAAGCTCTCTGTGCTGTTTGGAAAAATCGCGAAGTGGTTCGCAGACCTCGGCAGTCTGGCATTTAAGTCGTCGGTGTCCAAATCAGACCTCGCGTCGGATGTGCAGACGAGTTTAGGCAAGGCTGACAGCGCTTTGCAGAGTGCGCCGGTCACGAGTGTCAACAGCAAGACAGGCGCGGTGAGGAGCACGTTTTATGTGACAGTGACGCCGACGGAAAGCGAATACGACGCAACTGCTGACAAAACGGCAGCGGAAGTGTATGCGGCTTATGAGGCGGGCTATGCTGTGTATGCGATTACAAAATTTCCTGGGATGGATGTACCTTTTGTGTTGCCGCTTGTGTCGGCGGTGGGCATGCGTGATATGATACTTCTTGGCTTTGCCGCGCTCGGCTCGTTAAGTTCGCTAGCCGCGCCGAATTATCCGGTGGTAGCGTATAACGGAGGTAACAGAAAGTGGACCGCTTGGATTGGAACGCTGGCGAGAGCGTCCGATATCCCAACGATTCCGACGGCACTCAAGAACCCGAATGCACTTAACATCAAGATCGGCGATACGACGACGAGCTACGACGGAAGCGCGGCGAAAACCGTGAAAATTCCAGAAGGTGGGCCGACCATGCGCAAGGTGACGCTGCCGGTGACGGGCTGGAATTCCAGCACCAAGCAGCAGAGCGTGACCGTGACTGGCGTTCTCGCCGACGGCACAAAGCAGAGGGTGATCTGCTCCCCTGTTGACGAAAGCTATGACAGCGTGTGGAATGTCTGCTATGTGCAGTGCGTCGGTCATGGGGCGGATTCGCTGACCTTCCAGTGTGACGAGATTCCGACAGCAGCCATAGAGGTTTTTGTGTCGGTCCAGCCGGTCAACTTTACATCGTGAGGTGAGAACATGATCGTAAATTATCCGAGGATGCGACGGCGGGTCAAAGGCTGGCCTGATGACCTCGATACAGCATTAGAATTTTCATCTGCAAATCCATTTTCGATTTCCGCGCCAAAAAACTGGGACGGCAAATTAGAATATACCAATGGAAGCGGATGGAAAATGTGGGATGGCAGCGCTATTGCTTCCGGCGAAATCGAAAACAATCATTACATTTATCTCAGAGGGACAGGAAATTCAAAAATAACCGGAACGACTTCCAGTAGCGTAAAATGGAGCATTATTGGGACAAATATCGCCTGCAACGGGGATATCGACCTCCTATTAGACTATTCGACCGTAAAAAACGGGAATCGCCCCGCAATGGCGAGCTACTGCTACTCCAACATGTTCCAAGGTTGTACGAGCCTTACGGCAACGCCGTCGCTGCCCGCAACTACACTGGCGAGCTACTGCTACTCCAACATGTTCCAAGGTTGTACGAGCCTTACGGCAGCGCCGTCGCTGCCCGCAACCACACTGGCGAACAACTGCTACAACTCCATGTTCCAAGGTTGTACGAGCCTTACGGCAGCGCCGTCGCTGCCCGCAACCACGCTGAACACCAACTGCTACTATTACATGTTCTATGGCTGCACGAGCCTCACAACAGCGCCGTCGCTGCCTGCAACTACGCTGGCGAACAACTGCTACTATTCCATGTTCCAAGGCTGCACGAGCCTTACGACAGTACCGTCGCTGCCTGCAACTACGCTGGCGAACAACTGCTACAACTCCATGTTCTACCTTTGTACAAAAATCAAATTATCTACCACGGCGTCTGGAACATATACCAAGTCGTACCGCATACCCCAAAACGGAACCGGGACAACAGCTTCCGGGGCGCTCGTGTATATGTTTGGCAATACGGGCGGCACGTTCAATGGAGCACCAAAAATCAACACCACTTACTATTTGGATGAATCCAACACCATTGTGTAAAGGAGGCCTACTATGGCAGAATTTATCAAAGTGAACGGGCAGGAGTATCCCGCCACGCTGATATACAACTACAAAGACCTCAACTGGGATATGCGCGAGACGCAGACGGTGCATCTCACCATGCCCTATGCGCAGGCGGCGGCGCTGCTGCCTGACAACACACCGTGGAGCAACGTCTTCCGCGAGACGAAGGACAAGCTCGACAATGACGGCAATCCAACTGGTCAGACCGAAGAGGTCGTGACCGAAGAGGACATGAGTGCGTACAGCCTCGCGGGCGAGATCGTGGACCACCGCGACGGCACCGTATCTATCAAGATGGGCAAGCCCACGGAGGCGGAGAACGCCGTCGGCGCGGTGGTCGCCCTCACGGGCGAGGTCGTGACCATGGCGCGCGCCGCAGAACTGCGACCGATGATTGAGCAGGCCAGCGCGTCGCTCTCTGACGGCGAGGCGGCGAAGTCGCCCGAGCTGTTCCCGCGCTGGGCGGATCACATCGGCGAGACCGTCAAGCCCGGCGACCGCCGCAGCGATATGGACGAAAGCGGCGTGCTGCACGTCTACCGCGTCAACAAAGGTCAGGGCCACACCACGCAAGAGAACTGGCCGCCGCACTCCACCCCTGCCATGTGGACGATCATCAACGTCGACCACGCGGGCACGCAGGATGACCCGATTCCGGCTGCTCGTGGTATGGAGTACACCTATGGTCTTTATTACAAAGACCCCGAGGACACTAAGCTGTACCTCTGCGAGCGTATTGGTGAGCAGTCCGGTAACAAAATCACTCTCCAGTATCTGCCGCACGAGCTGGTTGGACAGTATTTTAAGGAGGCGACGGTATGACGGCGGCGTTGATTTCCGCCGCAGCGGCGGTGGTGGTGGCACTTATCGAGGCCATCGCCGCCCGCGACCGTCGGCGCGACAAGAAGGAGCGCGAGAAAGCCGCCGAGCAGCAGAAGATGCAGGAGCAGCTGATGCTCAAGCTCATCGAGGGCAACTGGGCGGCTATCGCACTGGGTGAGGCGACGGCGAAGGCAATGCAGCGTATTCCGGACGCGCACTGTAACGGGGACATGCACGCCGCACTGGACTACGCCGCTGAAGTGAAGCACAAGCAAAAAGAATTTTTGGCCGAGTGCGGGATCCACTCGATCCTCGACAGCGGGGCGGCAGCATGAAAGCACTGAAAGCCCGCTGGGACAAGATGAAAAAGCGGGACAAGTACATATCCATCGCCATTTTCAGCCTGACGTGGTACACCGTCGCCTCGCTCACCATGGCGGCGCTCGGCGTGCCGCCGCCCGACGTACTGACGGAACGGTGGTTCAAGGCGTGGACAACGGAGCTCGTCGTGGTGGCGGGCATCAAGATTTTCAGAAAGGACGATACGGTTTTATGAATGAATTACTGAACAAAAGAATTGCGAACCTTCTCAGCGTGAAGAGCCTTGTGACGATCGCGCTGACGGCGACCTTCTGCATCCTGACGGTGCGCGGCGCGGTCACGCAGGAGTTTAACACCGTGTACCTCATGGTGATCGCGTTCTACTTCGGCACACAGAACGCCGCAGGCAGCGCGAAGGGAGAGTGAGCGGTGTGAATATCCGCAAATACCCGGCAAACTCCGGGAACGTCGGCGGCAAGCGCACGGCGAGCGGTATCCGCTACATCGTGATCCACTACACCGGCAACGACGGCGACACGGCGATGAACAACGCCAAGTATTACGCGGGCAACGTCGTGAAGACCAGCGCGCACTACTTCGTCGATGCAAACGAGATCGTGCAGAGCGTGGACGACCTGCGCATCGCGTGGGCGGTGGGCGGAAAGAAGTATCCAAGCTGCGCGCAGACGGGCGGCGGGACGCTGCACGGGCGCTGCCTGAACGCAAACAGCATCAGCATTGAAATCTGCGACGCGAAGAAGGACGGCGTTTACGCGCCGGACGCGCGCGCCGTGGAGCGTGCGCTTGCGCTGACACGTGAGCTGATAAAGAAGTACAACATCCCCGCGAGCAACGTCATTCGCCATTTCGACGTGACGGGCAAGCTGTGCCCCGCGTACTGGTCCGGCAAGGAGAACACGGGCAAGTGGGAAAAGGAATTCCACGGCAAGCTGACGGCGCCCGATTACCGCGCGCAGCTGCAAAAGCGCGCGGGGCTGACGGACGGCACGATGGATTACCTCTCGGCGTATCAGTACAGCGACGACCTCGTCCGGAAGCTCGCGACGATGAAGTAAAGCACGGGGCGGGAGGGCGTGCAGCTCTCCCGCCCGAAGAGAAAGGAGGGGAGGAGGGAATGCCTTCCAACTGGCTATACATCGACACGAATTTTCCGTCATTCACGCAGAAGGAGAGCGTGAATGACAAGGTCGAGACGATGCAGGACTACCTCTTCATGCTCGTCGAGCAGCTGCGCTACACGCTGCACAACTTAGACCTAAGTAACATGAACAAGGCCGCGGCGGACGGATTCGTCAAGCAGATCACCGATCCCATTTACGGCGAGATTCAGGACGCGGAGGGGAACATCACGCAGGTGGCGCTCGTAGCCACGGGGCTGGCAGCGCGCATCGGCGACGCCGAGGGCAACATCACACAGCTGCAAGCGACGGCGACGGGCCTGCAGGCGAGTGTTTCGAGCCTGGACGGCAGCGTGACGAACCTGACGGCGGACGTGAACGGCATCCGCGCGACAGTGCGCGGCAAGATCGACGGCAGCGATGCGCAGACGCTTATCGACCAGAACTTGAAAAAAATCACGCTGGCGGCGACGAGCGGTTCGAGCGGCACGACTTTCACGCTGAGCAAGGACGGCGCGCAGATCGCGAGCACAGGAACGGTCGACCTGCACGTCAAGTCGGTCAACATCGATGGCACGCTGACAGCGGGCGCGCTGCGCGGCGGGAGCGTAAGCCTGCTGGCCGGGGAGACCCCTGTTGGCAGCATGGATCTTGCCTATACCGGTACGGGGCAGGTGGGCGTCGGCCTGACAGCGACCTATGGTGGCATGAAGATGCACGCAGCGGGAAATATCTTTCTTGAATCCGAGCTGGGGCCGTTTGCATTGATCGGAAAAGACGATGCCAGCGACTACCCTGTCGTCTCGCTCGGCGGCGGCTATCTGGTGCTGAGCGGCAATTATATGTTTGGCGCGTCGCCGCCGAGCCACGCGCCGTATGGCACGGTGTTTTTCATCGAGGAGTAAGGCATGGCGAGCTTTTATTGTACGCTGTCGCCGGTCGACGGAGACGGGACACAGCTCAGCGTGTACGCCAAGTTTACGGGCGGCTCGGATGATTACACCTTTAAGCGGCTCATCGACGTGCGCATCACCGGCGTCGGAACATTTGAGTTCAATTCCACGGCAGTCGGCGGCGGGGAGAGCACATTCGTCGGCACGATCACAGGGCTCACGCCGGGCACGACATACGAGTGGGTGTGCAACCTCTATTATTGGGGCGGCGACTGGATCGTATCGGATTACTCTGACGAGGGAACCGTCACGACGTACAGTGGTGGCGGCGGCAGCGGAGGCAGCGCGAAGGCGGTCGTCAACGTCGGGACGTATGCCTATCCGAACTGGAAGAGATACCGCGCAATCGTCAACATTGGGACACATTACAACACAAATTGGCTATCGGTTCGACCGGTCAACAATTACGGGAGCTATTCGCAACCCGATTGGAGGTAAAGAGCATGAATGAAAAGATCAAGCAGGCGACGGCGCACGCGATGCGCCTCATCGGTCTTTTGAACGTCAACGGCGACGCCGTGGACATTGTGGCGGCGGTGCGGCAGGAGCTGCGTAATATCGCGATGATCTGCGACGCGGCGGAGGAGCCGACGCAGGGCGACACGCAGGACAAGCAGGCGGCGGAGCCGGAAAAGGCCGGTGAGGCCAAATGAAGCTGCCGGAGGTCCCGTATGCCGACGGCATCGGCAAGCGCGGGCAGCTGCAATTCTACGGCCTTGACCACAACCTGGGTGCAGGGGACGGCGGGCTGTGGGACATGCAAAACCTGACGAGTGACTATTATCCTGTGCTTTCGACGCGCGCAAAGCGCAAAATTTACAAGAATCTTGTCAATTCGGGCGGGCTTTTCGCGTGGGATGCGCTCGCGTGGGTGGAGGGCACAGACTTCTACTACGGCGGCGTGAAAAAAGGCGACGTGACGGCGGGCGAGAAGCGATTTGCCGCCATCGGGGCCTACATCATCATCTTGCCGGACAAGGCGTATTACAACACGGTATCGGGCGAGTTCGGCAGCCTTGAGAGCACGTGGAGCGGCAATAGCCTGACGTTCACGAACGGTAAGCTCTATGAAGAGGACGCGGAGGCGAACACCATTCAGTGCAGCGGCGTCGCATGGAGCGACTACTTCAAGGCAGGTGACGCGGTGACGATCTCCGGCTGCACGAAGCACACGGAGAACAACAAGACGCCGGTGATCCGCGAGATCGACGGCGACAAGATGTATTTCTACGAAAACGTCTTCAAGCTGGACGGCGACAACGGCACGACAGAGTACACGGAGACGGGAAACTTGACGGTTCGGCGCACGGTGCCGGACTTAGAATACGTGTGTGAGAACGAAAACCGGCTGTGGGGCTGCGACGGGCGCACGATCTACGCGAGCAAGCTCGGCGATCCCTTCAACTGGAACGTGTTCGAGGGACTGGACACCGACAGCTACGCCGTGGACACGGGCAGCGCGGGGGACTTCACGGGGTGCGTGAGCTTCCTCGGCTATCCGGTATTCTTCAAGGAGGACCACATCTACAAGGTATACGGCAGCATTCCGTCCAACTTTGAGGTGATGGGCTCGGCCACGCTGGGCGTCGCCAAGGGCTGCGGCGGGAGCCTCGCCATCGCAGGCGAGCGGCTGCTGTACCTCTCCACCTCGGGCGTGATGATCTACTCGGGCGGCATCCCGCAAAGCCTGCACGACGCCTTCGGCATGACGAGGCTGCGCGGCGGGCGCGCGGGGAGCGATGGCCTCAAGTACTATCTGAGCGCGCAGGACGAGGCGGGGGACTGGAAGCTCTACGTCTACGACACGCGCAAGGGCATGTGGCACATCGAGGACAAGACGCACGCGACGCACTTCTGCCGCTATCAGGGGAACACCTATTTCCTGACGGCGGGGGGCGAGATCACGCTGACGGGCAACATCCTCGACGCGCCGGAGGGCTGCACGGACGAGGATGACTTCACGTGGTTCGCCGAGACGGGCGACTTCACGGAAAAGGGCTCGAGCCAAAGTACGAGCTACGACGGCGTGAAGAAGAGCATCGCCAAACTGTGGGTGCGCATCGAGGTCGCGGCGGGGGCCGAAGCAAAGGTGCTGATGCAGTTCGATTCCGACGGGAAGTGGGTGCAGGCCGGGCAAACGCTGAAACCGGAACGAAAGCGCAGCTACTACCTGCCCATCGTGCCGCGGCGCGCAGACCATTACCGCATCCGCATCGAGGGCAAGGGCGAGTGCCGCGTCTATTCGATGAACCGCGAGTATTACGCGGGCAGCGAGCTCAAGAGCACGCGCGGACCACAGTAAAAATTCAAGCAGAGAGGAGAAGAAAATGGCGTATACATACGATGCCTTTCAAAAGGCGGCGAGCGGCAGCAATGTGAATTTTTCGCAGTACGATCTCGACCTTGCGAAAAAGTACCCTGAGTTCGGCATGAGCGTGCTCGACCTCAAGAAGCAGTACGCGGGCGCGACGACGGCGGAGCAGCGCGCGCTCATCAACGCCAAGGCGAACCAGCTGCGCAGCAGCTACGGCAACTACACTGCCGGTGCGGATGGCAGCCAGTACGTGAGCGACGGCAAGTACGCGCCGAAGATCGACGAGACGCTCGACAAGATCGGCTCGTTCAAGCCGTTTACATACGGCAGCGCGCCGAGCTACGAAAACCGCTTCCAGCAGAAGCAGCAGGAGCTTTTGGACGCGGCGCTCAAGCGAGATCCGTTCTCGTGGAGCAAGGAGACGGATCCGCAGTATGGTAGCTACAAAAAGACGTATCTGCGCGAGGGGGAGCGCGCGACGGCGGACGCACTGGCGAAAGCAAGCGCCGCGAGCGGCGGACGGCCGAGCTCGTTCGCCGTGAACGCGGCGACGCAGGCGGGCGACTACTACGCGACGAAGCTCTCCGACGTGATCCCAACGCTCTATCAGCAGGCATACGAGCGGTATCTCAAGGACTACCAGATGAAGCTCAGTGACCTTGAGGCCGTGAACAATCAGGAACAGTTGGACTACGCGAAGTATCTCGACCGGCTGAACCAGTTCAACACCGACAGGAACTTCGACTACAACAACTATCTCGGCGAGTACGGCCGCTTGCAGGACTACCTCGGCAATTTGCAGGGGCAGGACAACACGGAGTACAACCGCTATCTCGGTGTGCTGGATGCGATCAAGGAAAAGCAGCAGCAGGACCAGGAGCTCAGCCGGTCGCAGGTCGACGCGATGCTGCAAGTAGGCGTTTCGCCGAGCGCGGGGCTCATCGGCAAGAGTGGGTACGAGAGCGAGTACGTCAAGGCGCTCGAGAACTACTACAAGCAGCAGGCGGCGCAGGCCGCGGCGAAGACGAGCGGCAGAAGCGGCAGGACCACGAGGCGGTCCGGCGGGACGAGCGGCGGAAATACGACCGACGGCAACGAAAGCGGGCTCGACTATCAGGGCCTTTTCGAGGCGGCGAAAAAGAGCGGCAATCCCAAGAGCTGGCTCGCGCAGAAGGCAAACTATCAGAAATTCGGCTTCACCTCGTCGAGCGGGCTGTATTCGGACTATGAGACGTGGTTGGAAAACGGCGGCGTGTCGAACAGCCGTAAGACGATGGCACAGGGGCCGTTCATTGCGCTGCTGTCTGGCTTCAACACGTCGCTCAAGAACGGCGAGGGCGAGCGAATCCTTTCGACGCTCGACAAGACCTGGCCGATGATGACGAGCGAGCAGAAAGCAGAAATGCAGGTATTGCTCAAGCAGTATGGTTATTCCTACGAGGAGGGCTAAATGGGACGACTTGTTAAGACAACGCCTGCGGCACAGGAGCAGCAGGAAGAAAAGCGCACGGTGGTCGGCACCGGCGCGCACGGTCGGCTTGTAAAAACAGGGGATGTGCAGCGCACATCCCCTGCGGCGAATACGGCGAAGACGCCGACAGCGCAGAGCGTTTATCAAAAAGCACTGGACGAAGCGATGATGAAACGCGCGGCGGCGGATCAGAAAAACAAAGAGCGCGGCCGCAAGAGCTACAATCGCACACACGCGCAGGAGGTGCGCGAGATCACCGGTGACAAGACGAAAAAGAGCATTACGCCGATCATCAAGAGCGCGGCGGCGGGCTATGCGGCGGATATGGTCGGCGCGGCGGACACGCTGCTGCGCGCGCCGAGCGGACTGAACTACGCAGCGAGCCAGGAACGCGGAGAGATCGAAGCCTCAAAAAAGAACATCGCCGCCTATACCGAAAGGCTTAAGGCGGCGAAGACCGAGGAGGAGCGCCAGCAGTGGCAGACACTTATCGACCGCAACAAGCGCCTCATCGAGATCAACAGCAAGGCCGCGGGCGAGCGGGTGAAAAACTATCAGGACGTGACGAAGGGTGCGCAGGAGACGCTGCAAGGCACCTATCAGAAGTTGCGCAAGACCGCATCCGACAACATGGAAAAGGCGAACGAAGGGCTCACGCCGGTCGGCAAGTACCTCAATAACGTCGGCGCGGCAGGCGCGCAGATGGTCGCCGACGCGACGCTCGGCGGCGGCAGCGCGCTCGGCCCGATGTTCCTGCGCGTATTCGGCGGAAACTCGCAGGAGGCGGCGGAGGCGGCGGACAAGCCAGGCATGAGCGCGGCGGAACAGCTGGACGCGCAGAACCGGGCGTTGCTGTACGGCATGGCGAGCGGCGCGGTGAGCATTGCGACGGAAAAGATCAGCAACGTCGCAGCGCCGTTCAAGAAAGCGTTCGGCGGCGGCTTCCTCGACAAGGCAATCGACGGAGCGATCGCCAAGATGAACGGGAATGCGGCGGGACGGCTCGCCCTGTCGTTCCTGTCTGAGGGCGGCGAGGAGGTTATCGAAGACATCGTACAGCCTGCCTTGCAGACGATTTACAACGGTAAGAGCGCCGGACAGAATTACAGCGAGCTTGATGCGGCGGAGATCCTGAACGACTTTCTTGTCGGCGGCACGCTGGGCCTGCTGGGCAGCGGCGTAGAGGGTATTCAGCGAAGAAGCGCGCAAATCGAGACTGAGCGCGCCGCGGCGGAGACGACGGAGGCCACACCGTCGCCGGAAGAGACCGCACCAACAGCGCAGCGGCCGGCGCAGCAGCAGAACACCATGCCCGCACAGCCTGCGGTGACGCCTGAGAGCGCGCAGGGCATGGGCGAGGGTAATTTGACGCCCACACAGCCAAACGCCGCACAGGGCGCGGCAGAGGGCAAAGCGGACGCGCTGGACGCGGGCAAGCGCGTCAATCTTCTTGAGTACAGCAACGAGCAGAACGCGCAGAAGGTTGAAGACGGACTGAAAGACGGCACACTGGCCGTGGACGCGAAAGAGAACATCTATCGCGTGAACGAGGATCAGCACATTGACCGGCGCGACAGCGCGAGCGTGGGCGAGCGGAGCGTGAACGCCTTCCAGTTCGACCACCCCGAGCTGCACAGCTATTACGCAGACGCGGCGGCGGTCTTGCAGGAGGAGATGAGCTTCGCCCAGAAAGGCGGCGAGCTCATCCGCCGGACGAGCCGTGAGGCGGGCGACGACGAATACATCCGCACCAAGCGCGGCGTGAGCGAGCGCATCGCGCGGCTGCTGGATGACGAGGGCGTGCGCTACGACGACATCGACCGCTCGCTTAGTGCGATCATCCACAACCACGGGCAGGAAAACTTCGCGGCGGCGAAGCGCGTGGAGCTGCTGCTGGACGACATGCTGACAAACGGCTATACGGATATCCACGGGCAGCACATTGCGCCGAACGAAGAATACATTGCAGCAAAGAAAGCCATCCCCGGCGCAGACATGAGCGAGCGGACACACGAAGAGCTCCCGATCTATGACATGCCGGAGGGGCGGAACGGAGGAATTGACAATGCAGGACAAGAAACACGGAACGATGCCGCGGGGGCTGAGCTTGCCGACGCTGCCGAAAGAAGCACACCAGGCGAGGTCAACGCAGCGCGTGCACTATCTGATGGAGCTGCCGAACGGGGAGAGCGCCGGGGTAACGGAAGAGAATCTGAGCGCATTCCTCGAGAAGTACGGAACGTCGGCGGAGAAGACGGAAACGCGCTGACGGTACAACAGCGGCTTACGGTATCCGGTATCTCACAATTCATCAGCCCGCGGGAGGCCAACGTGCCGAACGGCGCAAGCAGCGATAACACCGTCACCATCTTTGACGAGGCGGACTGGGACCAGGAACTTATCGGCGCGGCGGACTGGGCAAAGTCCAAGGGCGTGAAAAAGGTGACGGCGCTGCTGGGCGTCATCAAGGTTGAAAAGGACGGGAAAACCGGCAGAATTTTCGGCGCGTTCAACGCCGACACGGGCGAAATTTTCGTCAATGCCGGTTCAGTGCAGCGCAGCGTGAGCGAGACGATCGAGCATGAAACGGCGCATTATCTGGCCGAAGTGGCGAGGCGCGAGAACGTCAAGACGTTTATGCGCGACGTTCAGAGCCGGTACAGCAGCGAAGAGTGGGGCAAGGTGTACGATGCCTACTTTGACCGCTATGCAGCGCTGACGGGCGACTACGCGGGAATGAGCGAGAGCGATATCGAGCTCTATGTGTGGGAAGAGATCATGGGCGACGCCTATGCCGAGATCGACCAGTATGACGAAAAGGCGAGCCGATTCAACCGAGAGGCCGAAAGCGCGCTGTCGCAGAGCGGACAGGAAAGTGAAAGTGCCTTACATGGCGAACGCGCGCTGGGCGCGGTGGAACAAGGCCGCGAGACCGCGGCGGCGACGGAACGCAGGAGAGGACCGCCTGAGAAATACAGCGTCCAACGCACGCAGGATATCCCGTATCAAGAGCAGATTGACGCATTCTACGAGGGCGATTTGAAAACCGTTGGCAGAAGCGACGATATTTATGTAACAGGCGCCGACGGCTCACCGGATGCGCTCGGGCTCGGCGGCAAGCCATTCTTCATGCTCAAGCGCAATTTGCAGAAGATCACCAGAAAAGAGGGTGCGAACAAGAACTATTCCGCCCACGGGATTGGGGAAGATATCATTCGCGACCTGCCGGATATGCTGAAAGATCCTGCAATGATTATTGTCGAGGGCGACCGCATTTCGGTCATTCCCGGGCGCACAGTCGATACAGCGCGCGAAAAAGCCGCCCCGCTCTTGATCGGGGTCAACCCGAACGGAAGCGTGGACGGCAGAAGCGCGTATGAAATTAAAACCATGTATGGCAGAGAGGGCTTTGCGGACTGGATAGGCCTGCGCGCGAAGGACAGCAAAATCATTGCCGGAAACAAAAATAAGGCCACAGCGTTACTCCGCAATGTCGGTATTAAAATTACCGAGCCGGTGGCATACGCTGCTGACCTTACGAGCGCGATTTTATCACAGAGCCAGGGCGATGTCAAGTCGCCGACGTTGGGCGACGAGATCCACAGGCAGATCATGGGCGAAGAAAACGAGCCAAGCCAAATGCCGCCTGGCAACCGAGTATTAAAGTCCTCGGAGCTGCAAGCAAAGGTTAAGCTCGATGACAGCAGTGTATCAGACGGCGGCGGGAACGTCAAGCCGAAGACGCGGTTTTCGCTGGATGAGCCGGTCGAGGAGACGAAGACGCTCGTCGCCATGCACAACATGACCGAGGAGAAGCTGCGCCGCACGCTGGACATCGGCGCATGGCCCGCGCCCTCTATTGCCATTGTCAAGGCGAAAGACGGGCACACCAACTATGGCGAGTATTCCGCCGTCTTTCCGCGCGAGACCATCGACCCGCAGAGAAGCAGCAAGAACAAGGTCTACGGAGGGGACGCCTGGACGCCGACGCGCAGCAACGCGCGCGTGGAATACGAGGTCGACCAGAGCAAGGCGAGAGCGCTCGAGCGCGAGATCGACAGACTGTCGAGCGAGTTCGCGGGCGGCGCGTTCCGAAATAGCAGCGTTATCGGAGCGGCGGGCGTGAACGAAGAAACCGAATTGAGCCTTGATGACATCGCCGAACGTCTCGCGAAATACCCGGCCGTGCAGGCTGCATACTTACAGAGCAAGGGCGAATCGCTCGAACCCGTCTACAAGGAAAAGAAGTTCGACAGCCTGGGCAACGACGTGTTGCGCCAGTATATCGACCGCGTGGGCATGCAGGAAGTGGCACGGCTTTACGCGGAGATGGAGACGGGCGGCAGGCTCGACGAAAGCGCACTGAACGCTGCGCGTGAGGTCATCGTGGACGACTGGGCAAAGCGGAACGCGCGGCTGCTTGAGCGGAGAGCGGAGAACCGGGACAAGCTCATCGCCGTGCAGAAAAACAGGCTGGAAGACTGGCGCATTGAAAAATTTATCCGAAACGCCGAGGCGTATATCGAGCAGAACGGTACGAGCGGCGACGAGGTCGACAAAGAGGCCACGTCGGCAAAGATGTACAGCATGATCGCGGCGGGCGGAAGCTGGGGCGACGCAGAAAAGACCGTGCAGCAGTGGGTGAGACCGCGGCTGGACGGGATGCTCGGGAAGCCGGGTATCTACAACGGAAAAGACCCGTACACGGAAAACGGCAGAAAGCCGTTCGAGGAGACGCACTGGGACTATACGGCGGAAAATATTGTGCGCGCGATGAACAATGCGAGTGACCGCGGCGAGGGCATGTGGGGTCTGACCGGCGGGACGCTCACCGCAACGTCGGCACCGCAGTATGACAGCGTCGATGCGATCCACGCGGACGAAGAGAGACTGCGCGCAGAGAGCGATGACGTACATGAAAAGCGGCTGCGCGACCTCGACATCGAGATCGACCGCGTCGTGGACGATCTGCTGCGAAGCACAAAGGCACACAGCGACAGCGAGTACGAGGAGCGGCACATCCTGGAAGATGTGCTTGCGGAAGCTGCGAAGGGTGAGCATTCTCCGGCGGCGATCAAGCGGTCGTTTGCAAAGGACGGCTATGCCATCAAAGACGGGAATGCGAGGTCGATCATGCGGCTATTCGACATTGCCGCGAAGATCCCGGTCGGCTACTTCGAGGCCAAGCCGCAGCGCGTCGTCGGCTTCGATGAAGCGCTTGCTGTTGTCGCGCCGGATGATGCGCCGGGCGACCTCTTGAGCGAGATGCGCGATGCGGGCATGAACGTCGTGGAGTACCGCGCGGGAGACGACGCAGACCGCCTTGATAAGATCAACAGCATCAAGAACGTGCGTTTCTCGGCGGGGGATGAAGACGGCGAGCTGAGCGAACAGCAGGAACAATCCTATGAAAAGACGGAGCGAGACGGTAAGCGCGGAGAGTATTTGCCGATCCCTGCGGAGTGGAAAACGAAGCTCGAGCGCGCACGGACAGCGGCAACGAACAACATCAAGCCGTCCGGCTTCGACAGCTACGATGCCTATCTCGATGCGCTGGACAAGCAGCGCGCGGCGGATCGGGCTGAGCGGCTGCGCGTCAAGAGCCGGGACGAATTCAAGGGCACAAAAGCGCTCGACGAGTTGGGCGTGAAAATCGCGAACAGTGCAGGCATCTACCACAACGCAGAACAACTCATTGCCAACGACAAGGCGGCAAAAAGCATTCAGAACGCAGCGAAGCGCGCCGAGCAGCGCTTGGGCGCGACGCGGCAGGAAAAGACCATCGCGCGAGACATTGCAAACGGCGAGCGCTCGATGGCAGATATCCCTCGCAGCGTGAAAAAGTCGCGCGTGCTTGAGCTCGTGGACTATTACACGGCACAAAAGGCGACGAAGACGGGGCTTTTGCAGCAGCAGCGCATCGAGATCAATGACGCGCTGCGCGAGCAGGCGCGCGAGCTCATCGGAACAGAAGCGCCGGAGATCAACCGAAAGGGTCTGAGAAAGCTCTTCGACCCGAGTAAAGGCCTTGTGCTTTACCATCGCACGCCGCAGCGCATTATGCGCGCTCTCTTTGGCTGGAAACAGGGCCAGCAGATCAACGAGGCTGTTTTCGAGCCGGTCTACGAGAACGAGCAGGAGCGCAAGCGCTTCATCAACCGCATGTTTGACGAGGCTCGAACCTTTGAAGGCGCGGACGGCAAGAAAAGCGCGCTGAACAAGGATGAGAGCGCCTTTGCGCAGAGATTGAAAGAGGGACGAACCGTCGAGGAGCTGGTTGAAAAGTCCGGCGCGGCGGAAAGCATCAGAGCGGCGGCGGAAAACCTGAAAAATGGCGCAGAGATGAAAGACGCCGCGCGGGAATTCAGCCTCGACAAAGGTTCGCGCGATCTGGCGCGGCAGTATGCCGACTGGCTGCAAACGCAGGATGACTACGCGGCGGCGAAGAACGTCGACCGCACGAAGGTCGAGAACGCGATCGAGAAATACACAGAGCTCTACGACAAACTCTATGCCGCGATCAACGACTTCCTTGTAGCGCACGGATACGAGCCCATCGGCTTTATCAAGGGATACGCACCGCACTTCCAGACGAGCGAGGCAAACGGAAAGCTCGAAAGCGCGCTCAAGGCGATCGGCGTCGACCTCGGCTCCGGCGTGGGCAAACTGCCGACGAGCATCGCGGGTCTGACGAAATCCTTCAAGCCGAACAAGCGGTACAATCCGTTCTTCCAGCACCGCAGAGGCGATGAGACGGACTACGATATCGTCAAGGGCTTCGAGACATACGTGGACTATGCGAGCGACGTGCTGTATCACACGGACGACATCATGCGCGTGCGTCAGATGGCAAACTACCTGAGGTCGACATTCGCACCGGAAGAGATGAAGGCGGACATCGACCAAATGGAGGCCATGCGTTACGCTCCGGCGGATGTGAAGGAAGAATACTTGCGCGATAAAAAGAAGATCACGGGTGATACCTTCCTGAGCTATGAGGACCTGACAAACCTGATGGAACAGTATACGGACGAGAAGTACCGCAGCATTGAGGACGCGACGGAATTCAGCGATCTTGTTTCGTGGCTGGATGACTACGCAAACAAGCTGGCGGGCAAGCAGCTTTTCGAGGACCGCGCAATGGAGCGCGAAGTCGGGCGCGAAGCGCTGAACGGCGCGAAGAAGCTCAACCGCATGTTCGCCCGCGCGAACGTGGCGGGGAACCTCTCGTCGGCACTGAACCAGACGGCGCAGCTGCCGATGATCGCAACCGAACTCGGCCAAAAATATACGTGGCGCGCTGTGGGCGACATCCTGAGAGGGAAGACGACCGGCATGAGCGCGTTTCGCGGGGAGAGCGACTTCCTGACGGAGAAGAGCGGCATTGACTATATCCAGAGCACCAAGGGTGAAAAAGCGATAGAAAAGCTATTCAGCCCGCTGGAAAAGGTCGATACTCTCGTCAGCACGATCGCTGTGCGCGGCAAGTACCGTATGGAGCTGGACGCGGGCAAGAGCCCGAAGGAGGCGATGAAAGCGGCGGACCGCTGGGCGCGCGATATCATGGGTACACGCTCGAAAGGCTCGGTGCCGCTGACGTTCCAGTCGAAAAACCTTATCGCACAAATGCTGAACATGTTCCAGGTCGAGGCGGCGAACACATTCGAGCACATCACGCAGGACCGGCTCGGCCCCGGCTTCAAGGAAATGGCCGCGAAGATCGGCGAGGATAAGGCCATTAAAAAGCTCGCAAGCGACGCCATTGCCTATATGCTGCTCGCATTCCTGCTCAACCGGTTGGACGAGGATGCCTACGGCGGAACGCCTGCGCCGTTCGATGTCCTCGGCATGGGGCTGAACGCCGTCGCGTCCGGCAACGGATTGACATCGAGCGACATGCTCAAGATGATCACCGACGATGTGACCGAAAACATCTTCGGCGAGCGCCTTTTCGACACCGATCCGAACGACATGAACGACGAGTTTGACGGCTGGTCGGCGGCGGAAGATACGCTATACAACATCAGCAACGATGTACCGTATGTGCGCAACGTGGCGGGCCTGATGGGATGGGGCGACCAGACGTTGCCGATGCCCGACATCGTTGGCGCAGCGGGGAAGACGAAAGACGCACTCAAGAACGCAGATAGTGCGGGCGAATTTTGGGCAGAGGTCGCGAAGCAGCTCGTGGGCCTCGCGGGCGACGCGCTTCCGGGCGGCCGCCAAGCCGAGAAAACCGCGCAGGGCATTGAAGCCGTTGCACGCGGCGGGTCCTACAAGGGGAGCGGTGACAAGAAGCAACTACAATATCCGGTGAATTCACCGCTGGAAGATCCGTTTGAAGCTCTGCGCGCGGCGCTCTTCGGTAAGAACGCGCTGAACGAATCACGTGTATATTGGGCAGAAGGCGGAAAGGCGCTGAGCGCATCACAGACAGCGCTCTATCAGGAACTCGTCGACAGCGGCATGAGCCGCAAGAAAGCATACGAGACCATCAGAGACTTCAACGACGCGACGGCCGACCTGGAAGCCGACAAGGACGAGAACGGCAATCCCGTCAGCGGAAGCAAGAAAGAAAAGGTCGTCGAGGCGATCAACAAGCTGCCGCTGAGCCGGAAGCAGAAAAACAAGCTCTATCTCAGTAAGAATTACAGCGAGAAAGACCTTGGCGAGATGCCGTGGAACTAAGAGAAAGACGAGGCCGAAAGGCCTCGTCTTTCTTTTGTTATTCGGGAGAGCTCCCGCGCCAGCGATACGCGCGGCGAAAGCCAAGAGAGAGCGCTTCATTTACAGTGGAGACATAGCGCTCGCCATCATCGCAGATTTGAACGTTATCATACTGCTGATCCATGGGCAAATGAAAAATCTTCTGCCCATCACGGCCGATATTGCACTTAATCCGCGGGTATTCGGCGAACGGAATGTTAGGGTATAGCTTGATACCAAGCCGTTCGGCGCAGAGCTTGGCAACGGGAGAAAAACCGTTTGTCGCCACGAAGGCACCGATGACATCAGCGTCGGGGTGGGAATATTGATATTCAAAGACGCTGCCAGCGAGCTGGAAAACATGATTCTCGTGAATAACCTTTTCCTTCGCCCAGCGCTTGCATTGAATCAGAATGACCTTTTTGCCGTGCTGCAAGATCAAATCCCGCCCCATGTCTTCTTTCTTCATTGTTGCGCCATAGTACCGGACGTGATAGCCACGCGATTCGCAGAGGTAACCGATGTAGCGCTCGTATTCAATGCCGACTTCCCAGTTGGTCTTGCTGCGCCTGATATAGCGGTCAAGTGCAAGCTGGTACTTTTCGGCAGTTGGGAGATCGCTCCATTCGGTGGGAGACAGATAGTCGCGCATGACCGCCCGCTCGTCATCATCGGACGGGTCATCGGACACATATTTGAACGCGTCCATCGGCGGAACCTCTTTGAAGTCGAGCAGCCAAGGGAAAAGCGATTCGTAGAAATTCAACTGATATTCTGACCGCTTCGCGCGGAGACGCCATTCGCGTAGCTCACCATGAATGAGTTTGTCCACCTCTCCGGCCTTTTGGCCCGCCGGACGGTTTTTATTGCGAAGATGCAGCACCCATTTTTCATCAAACGACTGATACAGATCAGCATAGTAAGACGCAAGCCACGGTTGAGACTGCACGCGCTCAGCATATATACGGTTAAGTGCTTCGTTTTTCTCACTAAGCCGTCTTTCTGCACGGCGCATTTGGTTTTCATATTCGAGGCATTTAGAGCGAGCTTCTTCTACGATTTTTTGTTGCGCATCTTGTGTCTTTCCGATTTCAAACGCCCGGGCCTCGCGGGCGTGTTTGACCGCACCGTCTAATACCTCGCATTCGCCTTTAAGCCTATCTCGCTGAAAGGACAGACCGACGATATCGCGCTTGGCGGCAGAAGTATCTGCGCTTAAAAGCAATCCAGCCTCGAGAGCGAGGCGAATCATGTGTTTGCACGGCTGTCTGCGGTTACGAAAGTCAGGACAATCACACTCGTAAAGTGTGGCGCGGTATGTCTCACCGCTCGAGGAATGGATGGATGCAGAGATATCAAAGGGAGATTCAATCTGCATCTCCTGCGTCAATGCAGAAGTCAGTCGTTCGTAAGGGAAGGGAACGCCATGCAACGCTGAAAAAGCGGGAGTGTTGGACAAATATGAACGATTCGCGATATCGCGCACAGTTTCGACCGCTCGGGCGCGGACCTGGTCGTTGATGTGCTGTTCACGATAGTCTAAGTTACGAGAGCGCATCTGCAAGCTCTCTTCTATGCGATTTCGCCGGTCCTCAAGCGCACGTTCTCTGCCCTCAAAAGCGGAATTAAGAGAAGACTCTTTTTTTCTCAAATCGGCGTCTTTTGCATCAACAGAACGCTCACGGTCAGAAAGAGACTTTTTACGAGACACAAGGGAGAATACCCACTTCGCCACGAACAGCGCAATGATCGTCCAAAGCCAGTAGGACGACAGAAAATCGAGCAGGCCCACAATATCCCTCTTTCTTTTTTATTTCGGCGGGAGTATAGGAACACCATATCGGAAAAACAGCGGTTTGTCAAATAAGAAGGGAACGAGGAAAGTTTCTCTTCCATTTTTGAAGACTATGCAGTATAATGAGCCAATAGTCAGTTTGATGACGAGGAAGATTTGTTACTAACGGATTAGAACTGTCAATAATGCTGGATTCGAAAAAGCGCGAAAAACAAGGGAAATCGACCCTGCTTCAATGGAAGATGTACGAATTACGCAAAGAATGAGAACTGAGCTTAATATTTCATTATTTTGTCTGCCTCACAGCAGACGCGAAGAAAGGAATGGATCATATGGCTGAGGAAGTCAAGACTGCCGCCGCTGAGGGCGAATCCGGCAGCAAAAATTTTATCGACGCCTTCATCGAAGAAGACATCGCGGAGGGTGGGCGCTTCCAGGGCCAGCAGGTCCACACCCGTTTTCCGCCGGAGCCGAACGGCTATCTGCACATCGGCCACTGCAAGGCGCTGACCATCGACTTTGGCACCGCTGAGCGCTTCGGCGGCCTTTGCAACCTGCGCATGGACGACACGAACCCCACGAAGGAGGACGTCGAATTTGTCGACGCCATCAAAGAGGACATCCACTGGCTGGGCTTCGACTGGGGCGACCGTTTCTTCTACGGCAGCGACTATTTTGAAAAGGACTACGAGTACGCTGTCGAGCTCATCAAAAAGGGCCTTGCCTACGTCTGCGACCTGACGCCCGAGCAGGCGAGAGAGTACCGCGGCGACATCGGCAGGCCCGCTATCTCCCCGTACCGTGACCGCGATGTGGAGGAGAACCTCGACCTCTTCGAGCGCATGAAAAACGGCGAGTTCCCCGAGGGCAGCCGCACGCTGCGCGCAAAAATCGATCTTGCCTCCGGCAACTTCAATATGCGCGACCCGGTCATTTACCGCATCCGCTATATGCACCATCACCGGCAGGGCGACAAGTGGTGCATCTATCCGATGTATGACTTTGCCCACCCCATTCAGGACGCGCTGGAGGGCATCACGCACTCTCTGTGCTCGCTGGAATTCGAGGCGCACCGCCCGCTGTACGACTGGGTGGTAAACAACGTCTCCGTTCCCGCCAAGCCCCGGCAGATCGAGTTTGCCCGTCTCGGCATCGACCACACCGTCATGTCCAAGCGCAAGCTGCGCCAGCTGGTTGAGCAGAATTACGTCTCCGGCTGGGACGACCCGCGCATGCCGACGCTCTGCGGTCTGAGAAGAAGAGGCTACACCAGCCATTCCATCCGCGATTTCTGTGAGCGCATTGGTGTGGCAAAATCCGCCAACACCGTGGAATACGCACTGCTGGAGCACTGTCTGCGCGAAGATCTCAACGACACGGCAGAGCGCACCATGGCCGTTCTGCGTCCGGTGAAGCTCGTCATCACGAACTATCCGGAGGGCCAGACAGAGACGTTCGAGGTCGAAAACAACCCCGTCCATCCCGAACAGGGCACGCACACCGTCACGTTCTCCCGCGAGGTCTGGATCGAGGCGGACGATTTCCTCCCCGAACCCATCCCCAAGTATAAGCGTCTGTACCCCAACGGCCCGGAGTGCCGTCTGAAGGGCGCATATCTCATCACCTGCACCGGCTGCAAGCAGGCCGCCGACGGCAGCATCGAGGAAATTTACGCGACATATGACCCCGATTCCCGCGGCGGCGATCCCGCCGACGGCCGCAAGGTCAAGGGCGCGACGATCCACTGGGTCGACGCCGCGACCGCGCTGGACGCCG
>ERZ772865.372-NODE-372-length-51090-cov-41.146096_pt1 | contig 51090 bp, 54 predicted proteins | sample MGYA00512133_ERZ772865 | MGnify/ENA primary metagenome ERZ772865 (study PRJEB29015, sample SAMEA2737722) | human gut metagenome | biome: human gut; feature: human-associated habitat; material: faeces | place: China | collected 2012 ...
TTACCGAACATCTTGCAAGCGCCTGCTCCACAAAAGAACGGGGCATAAGCGCCACTTCGTCAAAAAGCACACCGCAAAGTGTCATACCCTGAATGAGAGAGGCAGAGGACTCGTCCTTACCTCCAAAAAGGTAAAACCTGTTTTCAATATCGCCATAGCGCACGATAAGTAAATTTTTTGAAATTTGCTCACTGCACTCAAATCCGAGGCTTTTAAGCACGGGAATTATCGGAGTTACCATATTTCTGCGCAGAGAGCGAATAGTCTTTCCGCAGAGGGCAAAATCCGAATTTGCAAAGCTGTAAAAGCTCCACGCAAAAAACGAAATGCTCATACAGAAAGTTTTGCCCGAACGCACTGCACCGTCACAGATGATTGCGTCATAATTTTTGTATCGGCTCTCCTTGCACCACCACGAAAGCACCTTAAGCTGTTGTTTTGAAAAAGTATCAACTTTCATCGGTTTCACTTCTCAATGCCTCCGCTCCCTTGGCAATAGCGTCATAAAAAGGAGTTGCTCTGTCCTCTTTTTCGCTGTCGTCTGTCAGCTTTTCAAGTGCTTTGAGCCTGTCAAAAAATTTGATTTCCATAGAACCGTCCTTTGGTCTTTTTATTTCTGAAACCAAAAACAAATCCATATGCTCAAGCTGTTCCCTTGACGGATTTTCCATATATAAAAGCGACACGGCGTCAGAAATTTTGCCGAAAGCAAGCCTTCTGTAACCCACGGTGGCAATCTCCGAAAGCGAACTTGTGCGGCATTTGCCGAGCCTTTTAATTTCATCGGCAATATCTTCTCTGCACAAAAGCTCTTCTCCGCTCCTCTTAGGATTTCTGACAAAGCCTGCGTTATAAGCCGCCTCGTCAGCACTTCCGCAGCTTACAAAACAATTGCAAAAAGTTTTTTCCTTGGCGGTAAGTCCTTTTGATTTTCTTTCCATAAACACCTCCGTTTGAAAAGCAAATTTAAAACTGCCTTTCAACTATACATACAAAAACTTCAAAAATTGCATTAATTAGGCTAATTTCTCAAAAAATAATTTAAAAAAATTTTTAAAATCGGTTTTTTCTAAGTTTTTTCAAAATTCAGTACCCGATTTTAATCAATTCCAATCTTTTAACATATTTTCAATAAAATGTTAAAAACTAAACCTTGAACAATCATTTAATACAACACGGAGGAAATATGTTTACTACCGATTACAACACAAATCTTCAAATAATTTCAGACGCTCTGCGCAGTGAACAAAGTTTTGACCTTGTCAAGCGTGACCTTATAATTGCCGACCGTAAAGCTGCTTTATTTTTTATTGACGGGCTTTTAAAAGATGACATTACAGAAAAAATACTTGAATTTTTTTACAAAAATGTAAAATCCGAAAATTTTAAATCCGCACTCTATTTTGCACAGTCCTCAGTCCCTTATGTTGAAGTAGAAGTAACTTCTGACCTCAAAAAAATATGTACAGATGTCTTAAGCGGTATTTCCGCACTTATAATAGAGGATTTTACCGAAGTTATCCTGCTCGACACACGAACATACCCACAGAGAAGTACAAGCGAGCCCGACAACGATAAGGTTCTGCGTGGCAGTCGTGACGGCTTTGTGGAAACGCTGATAAACAACACCGCCCTTATCCGTCGGCGAATCCGTGATACAAATCTCACGGTAAAAGCATACTCGGTAGGCACTCAATCCCACACAGATATCGCAGTTATATATATGGAAAACAAGGTTGACAAAAAGCTCCTTGCAAATCTCGACAAACGCTTAAAAGCCATTGATGTTCCATCGCTTACAATGAATCAGCAAAGCCTTGTCGAGGCGCTCTACAAAAATTTGTGGTACAACCCTTTTCCAAAGGTAAAGCACACGGAGCGCCCCGACACCACGGCATCGGCAATTCTTGACGGAAATATAGTTATTCTCGTCGATAACGCACCGTCTGCCCTGCTTTTGCCGACTTCTATCTTTGATGTGCTCGAAGAAGCTGACGATTATTACTTTCCGCCTGTCACGGGCACATACCTAAAACTTGCACGGTATTTTATAACAATAGTAACCGTGCTTATAACCCCATTGTGGCTGCTTGCACTGCAAAATTCCGACTACTGCCCCGAGTTTTTTCGCTTTGTACTGCTTGACGAACCGCAGAACATTCCCGTATTCTGGCAGCTTATTCTTATGGAGGTCGGAATTGACGGACTGCGGCTTGCCGCTCTCAACACTCCGAACAGTCTTACCACACCGCTTAGTATTATCGGCGCTATAGCTCTTTCTGAGTTTGCCGTTGAGTCGGGCTGGGTATCAATGGAGGCAATCCTTTATATGGCGCTTGTCACCGTTGCAAACTTCACACAACCTAATTTTGAACTCGGCTACTCGTTTAAATTCTGCCGTGTACTCCTGCTTGTACTGACCTATATATTTAATGTATGGGGATTTATAATTGCGTTTATAATAAATCTCGTTTTACTTTGCACCAACCGTACGCTCTCAAGCAAAAGCTATTTATATCCGCTTGTTCCGTTTAACGGCAAAGAATTTCTGCGCAAAATTCTGCGAATACGCAACCCACGCTAAATCATTACCAAGGTAATTTCTGCATATATTTTACAAACGAGGTGATTATATGCAGAAAAAACTGATGTATCTTGAAATAGCGGGAATTTTATTTATAGTTATAATGTCTGTCTTTATGCAAAATCTGCTTGATTTGAGCGGACACACACTTATCGGCGTAATGTTCGGTTCGGTAAACGACAGTATATGGGAAATAGAAAAAACCTTGCTCTTTCCGTATCTTTTATGGGCGGGAATCGAACTTTTATGTATAAAAATTCCGTTTCGCAAATTTATTGTCGCAAAGGCGGTTTCCCTTTGGTTTTTCTGCCTTTCATATTCGGCAATTTGCCTGCTGTATTCTCTCACAGGTGCGCAAACCCACTTTCTGCCCGAATTTACTGCCGCACTCATTTGCTGTACTTTAGCTTTTTTCATATCTTTCCGCTTGACGGTCGGCAGCAAAAAGTGTGAGGTACTGTTTTACCCCGCATTTTTTATGTTGCTGCTGTTTGTGGTTTTGTACTGCTCGCTCACTCCGTTCCCTATGCACAATTATCTTTTTATGGACAGAACCACAGGGCTGTACGGCATAATTCCCGAAAATTTTGACAAAGGAGCAGTATATCTCGACAGCTTTTTTTCGCTAAACTATTCCTAATCAATTTAATATGTGTTATAATTTAAAGAGTATCTGAAAGCATACAGACAAAATTATGACTTTCAGATACTCAAAAAACAGATTATCGACAAAGCGAGGAAAGCTTTATATGAATAACAGAAACAACGATACAGAAGTAAAGCCTGATGTTATAGCAGGCAGAAATCCTGTAAGCGAGGCTATCCGCAGCGGCAGACCTATTGATAAAATTCTTGTCGCAAGGGGCGAAAAGAGCGGCGCTGTTGTGGGAATTCTTGCCAAAGCCAAGGACAAGGGCATACTTGTAAAAGAAGTTGACCGCACAAAACTTGACTATGTAAGCGGCAACGAAAACCACCAGGGCATTGTCGCTTTTGCCGCTGTCAGAGAATACTCAACGGTAGATGATATCCTTGCGTATGCGGCAGAAAAGGACGAGCCTCCTTTTATTGTAATTCTTGACGAAATTGAAGACCCGCACAACCTCGGCGCAATTATCCGTACCGCAGAATGTGCCGGAGTTCACGGTGTAATTATTCCGAAAAGACGCAGCGTTGGACTTTCCTACACAGTAGGCAAGGCGTCTGCCGGTGCAATAGAATATATGCGTGTGGCAAGAGTAACAAACATTGCCGCCCTGATTGATGACCTTAAGAGCAAGGGCGTATGGGTGTACGGTGCAGATATGAACGGTACAGACTACCAAAAATGCAATTTTTCGGGTGCGTGCGCAATTGTAATAGGCAACGAGGGTAAGGGAATTTCCCGACTTGTGCGTGAGAAATGCGATGTTATAGTATCTTTGCCGATGAAAGGACAAATAAATTCTCTTAATGCATCTGTTGCGGCAGGCATTATAATGTACAGCGCAATGAAAGACAGATAAACGCTTTTTGTTAAAGGAGTGATAAATTTGCCGAATAACCAAACCAATGAGGACAGCAAGCTTATTGACCGTGACAGAGAGGTTGACGAAATCTTAGAGGAATCAAAATACCTCTTAGATCAGGAAAAAATGGAGCTTACTGCTCAAAAATACAGAGCAAAACAGCCTGTTGCCGAAATTTTCAGCAATGCAGATAAAAAGCCGAGGCTTGAAAACAGCAATCCTCTTGATGTGGATAAAGAACAGACTGTAAACGAAAATGAAATTTCAGGCGACAAAACAGCCACTACCCTGCAAGCCGAGCTTGTTCTTGAGGGTACGGACGATGACTACCCGTCACCGCAAAACGAAATTTTAAAAGAAACCGAAAAAAATACGGAGCAGGATAAAGACGAAAAATCGGAGAAAAAGCAAGAAACCGCTCTTGAAGAAAACAAGTCAACAGAGCAAACAAACTCCGACGAAAAAACAGATACGGACTCGGAAAACGAAGACGACGAAGAAATTGTCACCCTTACTCCCGAATATTCCGAGGGCACAACTTTTTCTCAAGATATTTTAGACGATGTCGACCAGTTCAACGACAACGAAACTCACATAAAAAGTATACATACTATTGATATAGATATTACGGACGACGATACCAAACCGCCCAAAGCTCCGAACGAGCCGCAGGGCAAGTTTGACGAACTGTTCAAAACTCCCGAGCCCGATGTAAAACAGCACAAAAAGGTTATAGCCAAAGTGCCTGTTTACCGCAAAGAGGGCGAGCAGAACGCACTGAATGTAAAAGCGGGCAAATTTTCCGAGGTTGTCGGATATGAGTACGAGGAATATATAAAATCAAAAAATCCATCGGTAATCGCTCATGTAATAAAGCCCGAAACCAAGCGTACAGTCATTGTTGAAGAGGACGATGACGAAGTTGAGCCGCTTGATTTTCATTCGGCATCAGAAAAGATAATGTCGAGCCTTGTGGGATTTTTTTCAAAAGATGCGTCGGACGATAACGACACTCCCGTTAAGGAAACCGAAGTGGTCGATGACTATATGGGCGAAGATGACGAAAAGAGCATAATGCAGGAAATCAACCTGAACATAAAAAAGCTCTTTGGCAGAACAATGCTCACAGGCGGACTTGCACTTGTATCAATAATAATTACGGTGCTTGTAAGACTGTTCCCGCAGGCAATATGCAACGCAGTATTTTTTGCTCCCGTTGCCTATGCGGTAATAAACTTTTTGCTAATCGGTTTTTCAACCTTTGTAAACAGAGTATCAATAATGAGCGGACTTACACCGCTTACGCATTTTAAAGGAAATTCCGATACGGCGGTTGCACTTGCGGCGGTTGCGTCCGTAATACAGACAGTGGTATCTTTCTTCTGTCTGTACGGAGTTACCGGCTTTGACATCAACTACTATACGGTAATAGTTCTGGTTGCTTTCTTTGCCAACAACTTAGGCAAATTGCTTATGGTACTGAGAGTTAAAGAAAACTTTAAGTTTACCGCTGCCGACGGTCAGCGATATGCCGCTAAAATTTACAATAACGAATCTGTGGCAACACAGATGATGAGCGGTACGGCTGTTGAGCAGCCAATCATTGCTTATCAGCACCGCACGGGTTTTCCGTCAAACTTTCTTAAGATCTCCTATGCACCCGACCCCAGTGAAGACCTCGCCTCCAAGCTTGCACCTGCAACCTCAATAATTGCGGTAGTGGTTGCGCTCCTTTACGGCATATTCTTCGGTTCGTTTTCGGGTGCGGTAAATGCATTTGCGCTTGTATGTGCGGTATGCGTTCCTGTTTCAACATTACTTGCGGTAAACATTCCTATGTATAACCTCTGCAAAAAGCTTTTGCCTACAGGCGCAATGCTTTCGGGTTATCCGTCGGTAAAACAGTTTTGCGACAGTACGGCGGTAATGATTGACGCAAACGAGCTTTTCCCTGCCGACTCGGTATTCCTTGACGGCATAAAGACTTTTGAGGATTACAATACAGACGAATCGCTTTTGTGCGGAATTGCAATTCTTAAAGAGGCTAAAAACCCGATTGCCAAAGTATTTGAAAAGGTAGTCGATGAAACCGAGGGCGATTTGCCGGAGGTTGAGAGCGTTCTCTACGAAGATGAGCTTGGACTTGTAGGCTGGGTAAACGGTGAACGAATCCTCGTCGGCAACCGTGAGCTTATGACAAAATACAGCGTAGAAACTCCGAGTATTGAGTATGAGGACAAGTACATTCAGAGCGGCAAACAGGTAACATATGTTGCTCGTGCAGGCAGACTGATTGCAATGTTTGTAACTCACTATATCGCCGATTCAATCCTTATGCCGGAACTTCACAGAGCCGAGGCAAACGGAATCAGCATACTTGTTCACTCAACCGACTGCAATATTACAAATGACCTTATATGCAGTCTTTACAATGTATTTTACCGTACGGTAAAGGTACTTCCCACAGGACTTGGCACGGTACTTAAGGAATGTAAGTCTACATTTGAAGAAACTTCAAGAGCTTACCTCATCACAAACGGTAAAACATCGGCTTTCTTAAAAGCTGTATCGGGAAGTGTACAAATAAAGCGTAATATTTCACTTTCAATCGTAATTCAGCTTATCTCGATTGTACTCGGCGTACTGCTCACAGCCACCCTTGCACTTTATGCGGGAGTAGGCGTGCTCGGCACACTTGAGGTACTTATATATTCAATGTTCTGGGGCGTTGCCACACTTGTTGCACCGCTTATACATAAAACCTGATGAAAGGAAGTTTGCAAAATGAAAATTGCTCCTTCACTTCTCTCTTGCGACTTTGCAAAAATGGGAGAAGAAATTGAAAAAATGGATAAATGCGGTGCCGACTATATGCACCTTGATGTTATGGACGCCCACTTTGTGCCGAACCTCACATTCGGCGCACCTGTAATAAAAGCGGTAAGAAGTTACACCGAAAAACCATTTGATGTACATCTTATGATTTCAGAACCGCTTAAGTATATAGATGATTTTGCAAAAGCCGGCGCAGATATTATTACTTTTCATGCAGAAAGCGACTCCGACATCAGCAAAACTATTGATAAAATCACAGAAAATGGCATAAAACCCGGACTTGTAATTAAGCCGAACACACCTGCAAGCGCAGTTTTCCCATATCTCGACAAATTGTTTATGGTGCTCGTTATGACTGTTGAACCGGGTTTTGGCGGTCAGAGCTTTATGGCGGATATGCTGCCGAAAGTACAGGAAATCAAAGCAGAGTGCGCAAAGCGTGGTCTTGATGTTCTTATTGAGGCAGACGGCGGAATCAGCACATCGACAATCAAGCAGGCAGCCGATGCAGGTGTTGATGTATGTGTTGCCGGCACAGCTGTTTTCAAAGCCGAAGACAGTGCAAAAGCCATTGCAGAGCTTAAAGCTATTGCCGAAAATTAATTGTTTTATAATATTTAAAATCAAAACACCGTCATTATCGGTTCTGTCCGACAATGACGGTGTTTTTAGTTGTTATGTTGGTTTTGGTGTTGGGGTAAATTATAGCTTAGGTGAATACTTCGTCAGGTAATTATAAAAGTTTGGTCAACCTTTTCAAAGGTTGTGGGTGTGGGCAAAGCCCACAAATACTTTTGTTTGCACAATCTAACGATAGCCGAACAGCCTGCTGTTTGGCGGCTTGAACACAACGGCGCAAGCCTTTAAAAAGGCTGACAGCTCGACTAAAGTCAAGCTGTTGTTTTTTACTGATCTGCAATTTCGATATAAATATCTCCACTTACCGTGGTTATTCGGCACTCTTCGTTTGAAACGCTTTGCGGTACATTTACCGTGCCGCTTGTTGTTTCGGTAATAAATTGTTTATTACTTAGCAATGTTCCCGATATTTCGCCGCTTACGGTATCAAGTACAATATTTTTTGCGTCACATCTTTTCAAATCTATCTCTCCGCTTGTGCTGTTTGCTTTAAGCTTTTGGCTTGCAACCGTATCGGTAAGCATAACTCCACCGCTGGTTGTTTTTGCAAAAATTTCTTTGCCTTTTACATTTGACAAGTCAATCTCACCGCTTACAGAACTCGCATTAATGCACTCGGTTGCCGAAATATTATTTATAATTACATCTCCGCTTGTAGACTCGGCATTAAATTTTTCCAAATTTAAATTCTCCGCATAAACATCTCCGCTTGTTGATGAAATATTAAGTTCTTGTTTTACATCGGCTTTTACACTTACATCACCGCTGATACTGCCGACCTTTGCATTATCAAAAGTAAATTCGTTTGCAACATCAATATCTCCGCTCATTGAAGCTGCATTCAAAGAATCATATTTGTTTTTCGGCAAATAAACCGAAACCCTCATATCCGCAGCGAAAAATCCGATATTAATACGCTCAAACCAGTTGCGTTCATCTTTCACACGGACTGTTAATGTATTGTTTTCGTTTACAACAGTGTGAGTGACTTTTTCCCGTTCATCACACAATACCCGACATTTATCATCATTTGATTTATAAAAATTTATATTGCTTGCCGCGTCCTCTATTATAATATTTGTAAAATCGTCTTCAACAGTATAAGTATGCGTTACAAAATCTGATGTGCTGATTTCATTAAAATTAAATCCAAGACTATATATACCGCAAAATCCGCAAATCATTCCAACCGCTATAAGAATTACAGCTACCGTTATCAGTATCTTTTTTGATTTCTTCATTATACTTCCTCTTTTCTTATAAACAAGGATTTTATCCAAATCCATATTTTTTTACTGACAAATACCATTCCTTTTGTAATTTGATTAATTCCGAAAAACGACAGTATTGACAAACCCGCACATACAAAAGCTCCGCCAATCAGCACGAGCATCGCAAATATATTGGCATTTGAGGTAAAAGCATATGCCACTGTACTTACCAATGTAAAAATTCCGCTTACCGCCAAACTGAAATCAGCCGCATAAAATGACAAAACCACAGACCATATAACTATGTAAACAGTCAGAACAATAACTATTGCGGTTAAAAGCAGAGGAAACCAAACGGGAGAGCCTACTGCGAGCAATACTATTTCCCACACCTTCCAATCGTGTTTTTTGCTGACTGTTCTTTTAACCAATTTTGGCAATGAAGATTCCGATAAAATTTGCTGTATAATTTCGTTTACCGAGCCTATATCTTCAACAGCCTCATTTTCGGTCATACCCTCGTCCATTCTGTCGTCAATCATTTCACTGTAAAACTGAACCGAATTTTCTATATCTTCTTTCGGCAATCCCGATAAACCGTTATACAATGCCCCAAGAAATTCCTGTTTACTCATCATCATTTTCCTCCTTTATGATAAACCGATAAATTGATACTATCTCGTGCCACTCATTTTTAAAATCTTCTATTCTGTTTAATCCCTGTTGTGTAATATGATAATACTTGCGTAACCGTCCGTTATACTCTACCTTATTTACGGTAAGCATTTGAGCGGTTTCCAATCTTCTTAAAATCGGATACAAAGTTGATTCGGATATTTCCACATACGGTTTCATATCTTTTATAATCTGATAACCGTAAGAATCTTTGTTTTTTATAGCGGCAAGCACGCATATGTCCAAAAGTCCTCGTTTCAGCTGAACATCCATATTATACCTCCCTTTGCACAATACTATACATCACATAGTATTATATGTCAAGGACTTTTTTCAGATTATATAATAAAAATTTTGAACAGCCTATTAAAATCTCTCACCGTTATGTTCAAGTCGCAAAACAATAAAAAAACAAAAGCAGTTTCAAAGGCAATGCTTTGAAACTGCTGAATTTACAATAATATTAAATTATAACTCAAGACCGCTTGTAGTCTTTAAAAACTCATTAAGTTTGTTGTAAATAATATCTACGCCGCCTACCGAATCACTCTCAATATTCAGCGGCATAATCGGGTCGTGCACTGAAAGTCTTAACAAGAACCAACCGTCACCGTTATCCTTATCGAATGATACTCTTATACCCTCACGGTTATCGTTTGCAACATTCCAGCCTTTCTGCGCCATTGCGTATGCAGTGAGGTCGCCAATGATTTTTTCGCCGCAAGCCTTAAAATCAGGCTCAAGGATTTTGAATCTGACTTCTTTACTTTCAACAGGTTCTTTAAGCGCCGCAGTAAGTTCGTCAAGCTCTTTGCCCTCTTTGCGCATTTGAGCCGCTTTAATAATTATCTTTGTGCAAAGGTATGCGCCGTCATCAAGAAAATAATTTTCTTTCATTGCAGCGTGACCTGAAGTTTCAATGGCGAGCGGACAATTGATACCCTGTGCATTGAGTTCGAGCGCTTTGTCGATAACATTTTTATAACCTCTGCGATAACGGTAATGCTGACCGCCGAGTGTGTTTTCAATAAATTCCTTAAGACCGGAAGAAGTGATAGAATCAGTAACAACAGTGCCGCCCTCGTTGCCCTCAAGTGCAATGGCAGCCGCTACCGCCACAAGTCGGTTTCTGTTGATTTCGTTGCCCTTGCTGTCAACTGCACCGCCACGATCAACATCAGTGTCAAAAATTACGCCGAGGTCAGCGTTTGCCTCTTTTACAGCCTCGCAAATTGATGCCATAGCTGTTGCATCTTCAGGGTTCGGAATATGGTTCGGGAACATTCCGTCAGGCTCAAGGTAGCGACTGCCTGTTGTGTCAGCGCCGAGTACAGAAAGTACCTTATCGGCATAAAAACCGCCTGCACCGTTACCTGCATCAACTACAATCTTAAAGCCCTTAAGCGGATGATCGTAATCCTCCGCATTTACTTCTTCTTTAATTTTTTTGCAAAGACCCTTTGCATAATCGGTCATATAATCAACTTTTCTGATTTTGCCGCAAGAATTTTCGGCAGGTGATTCTCCGTTTTGTGCATACTCAAGAATTTCTTCGATATCACTGCCCTCAAGACCGCCCTCACGGGTAAAGAATTTTAGACCGTTTCTGTTAAACGGGTGATGGCTTGCGGTAATCTGCAAAGCACCGTCACAACCGAGGTCAACAGTTGTCATAAACATTGACGGAGTAGATGCAAGCGAACAATCCAGCACGGTTGCTCCGCAGCGTTTAAAACGCTCACTGCAAATTGAAACTATATGCGGGCCGGAAATTCGGCTGTCACGACCGATAGAAATTGTAAGAGTTTCAGGAGCTTTGCTGACCTTTTTTGAAAGCCAAAGCACAAAGCCGTCTGCCATTCTTGCCACAACATCATCGGTAAGGTTTACGGGTTGACCCTCAACGCCCTCGCTTGCTACGCCTCTGATGTCTGTACCGCTTTTAAACTGCTTATAAAACTTGTCTAACATTTAAAGTACCATTCCTTTATTGTATTTTCGGATATTTCATTCTAAAAAGCATACCCTTATTATAAATTACTGCATTAATTATAACCCATAGCCGCAAAAATCTCAATATATAATAATTTTATTTTTGTAAAAAAAGTGATTTTTTGACGCTTAACTTTCCCTTTTGGTAGTTATTTTCACTAACAGCATTATAATTTTAATAAGCAAACAAATTTGTTTATCAAATGATTTTTGTGCATAATATATATATTTATACACATCACTTTGTAAGCTGTTCACATTTAATTTGACTTTGCAACAAATTTTTATAAAAAAAATTGTTGACTTTTATGGAATTGTGATTATAATAATAATTGTCAAGTAAACAGTCCGCTTGACTATCGACTGATTATACAGTCAGACTACTCGAGTAAGGTTTAATTAGGTCGAACATAAATAATTATTTTGCCAAATGGTAAATGGCACAACAATTTTATATTATCATTTTGGAGGAATTTTTTATGACACCTATTCTTAGTTTACACAATATTGATGTAGTCAAATTTCTCGCTGTACTTGATACTTGCGAGGGTAATGTATTTCTCGTTACTAACGAAGGCGACAGATTAAATCTTAAAAGCAAACTCTGCCAGATCGTCGGTCTTACAAAACTCATTGAGGGCGGTAAGATTGCCGAAGCAAGCATTATTTGCGAGAATAAAAACGACGAGAGCAAACTCTTCCGTTTTAACTTCTTTGGCGACACTGCGGATGCAGAGATTAATAATTAAACAGCTATTCACGTTTTCACGTTAATTTCAAAACTTCTAAATCCAGAGGCAGTCGCTTAGGCGACTGTTTTTGGCATATAATACATTTTTAGCAAACCTTTTTATAATAATGCACATTTCTTAAGTTTTGTGTTATAATTATAAAAAGGTTATTTATTTTTGGTGGTGTGATAATGAAAATCGCCGTAATTGACGATGAACAAAGATATATGGATATTCTTGCCCGTGTGTGCAACGGATATTTTACAATCAAAAGTGAACAAGGCTCGGTAGATTGTTTTTTAAACGGACAAGATTTTTTAAATAAATGCAGTGAAAATCTATATGATGCGGCATTTATAGATATTTATATGAGCCCTATTAACGGAATTGAGCTTGCCGAGGAGCTTAGAAAAATCAGCAAAGATATTCTAATTGTTTTTGTTACTACAAGTTCCGACTTTATGATGCAGGCTTTTTCTGTTCATGCGTTTCACTATATAATAAAACCGTATATGCCCGAACAAATTTACAAAGTTCTTGACGAAGCGGCTTTTTACATAAAAGATAAAGCAAAATTTATTCGGATTGTTTGCGACAGAAAATCCGTAATGATTTCTGTCAAAGAGATTATGTCTATTGAATCCGATGCACATTATCTGAATATTTCTGTTGTGTCCGGTATGACATACCGCACAAGAATGACTATGAATGAATTTTTAAAACTTACCGATAATGACGAAAGATTTATACCCGTAAACCGTGGCGTTGTTCTTAATGCGGATTATATTGAGCGCATTGACGGTGCTCTTTGTATAATGGGCAACGGTACAAGATTTTCGATAAAAGTGCGTGAAAAAAGTATCATAGAAAAACGGGTAAGAGATCATATGTTTAAAAAATTAAGGGAAAATCAGTGGATTTGAGGATAATATGGATAGGGTAGAATTTTTAAAGGGACTTTTTTCTTTTTCTATAATCATTCCCGCAAGTATAATGTGTTATTTGCCGATGAAAAATCAGCTTAAATTTTCGGTTAAAAAAATTGCTTTGCTTTTGGCGGGGGCTTTTGTAATTATTGCAACGGTATCTTCTTTAATAACGGTACTTTTTAACATTCGTACGATAAACACGGTGCTTATGCCCGATATGATAATCTGCTTTTTACTGTTTCGATATACGGTAAAAACAGATTTTGCCAAAACTCTGTTTGTATTTTTGAGCGTTATATGTCTGTTTTCGACTTTCTCACTGTTTACTTATGAAATTGAATCGTTTTATAAGCCGGAAATGGATTACGGAATAAGTTTTTCATTTGATTTGCTGTTTATGGGAATAAGTTTGTTCTTTATGGCAATACTTGCGTATCCTATGCTGAAATATTATTCCTGGATGATAGATAACATTAAATATAAAAAGCTTTGGTATTCATTTATGGTTTTACCGATTATTGTAACTCTGTTAAATATTTACTCCATACCAATCACATATTTGAATTTGCGTGTGGGAATGATTGGCATAAAGGCGTTAATGATTAACAGTATTATATTTTTGCTGTATATATTGGTATTTGCGCTGTTTTACATATTCAGTAAAACTACAATTGAAAAGACCAAGCTTGAAGAACAGAACTTTATGCTTGAAATACAGACAAGCTATAACGAATCTCTGCAAACATATATTAATCAAACCGCAAAAGCCAGACACGATTTAAAACACTCGGTACATCTTGCGCAGTGTTTGCTTGACGATGGCGATTTGGACTCATTGAGAAAATACCTTTGCAAGTATTATCAGGCACTTAATATTACTGCTCCCGTAAGATTATGCAGCAGTAACGCTATAAACGCAGTGCTGAATTATTACCGCCAAAGCGCAATTGACAATGAAATAGATATTACTTGGAAAATAAATATGCCTCCTAAATCCGAAATACCCGAAGTTGACTTCTGCGGTATTTTAGGAAACTTAAGTGAAAATGCAATTTCCGCATGCAAAACAATAAGCGAGGGCAGAAAATATTTTGATTTGTCAATTGACTATAAGGGCGACTATATTTATATTGCTGCAACGAATAATTTTTGCGGAGATTTAAAGAAAAGTGACCGAGGCTATGAGTCCACAAAACATAAAGGCGGAGGAATTGGACTGCGTTCAATGAGAAATATGGCAGAGGTTTATGGCGGATATTTTGAAGCTGTTGATGTCGACAATAAGTTTTGCGTTAATATCACATTAAAATATGCAGATGTTAATGCATAAATTTTAATTCAAGCCGGACAGCCTAATTAACAATGTTCTATTCTAAATATTGGGATAACTTTAAGCAATTTGCTAAACTATAATTTACTCCGACTTTGACAAATAATCATCAACAAAAACGGCGGTAATCCGAATAGGATTGCCGCCGTAACTTTTAAATAAATCTATTAAAATTCAAGCATAGCGAAACTCTGTGCCGACATTTTTACCTTATTGTCAGCAACCTCTGTTGTACCGATTTCATATACTTTTTTAGCGCCCTTAGCATTGATTTCGATTTCGCTGTCTTTGCCGAGTGGGTTAAAGAGCATTACAAACTTGCCTCTCTTATATCCGAACGGGAATTTACCCGGCTCGAAAATCATTTCAAAATCACCGTTGCCGTGAAGGTCATCGTTTGCGTGACGAATGGCAATAATGTCTGTAACAACCTTATAAATACTGTCAGGGTTGTTCTGCTGATTTTCAACTGTAGGTGCGTTTTCGTCTGTATCAACAGGGAGGTAAGGTGTATCGCTTGCAGAAAAGCCGAGATTTTTACCGCTGTTCCACTGCATTGGTGTACGAGAACCTGTACGGCTGAATCCGCCCTCTTTGCTTACGAGGTTTTCCTGATATTTCATACCGATTTCGTCACCGTAATAAAGGAACGGAACACCCGGCATTGTGAAAATCATTGCGTATGCAAGTTTAATTGCATCCATACCAAAGTAGTGTGTCATTCTCGGCATATCATGGTTATTTGTCATAAAACTGATGTAGCCGTTGTTCTTTGAAAGCTCATAAGCAGGGAGATATTCGTCTGTAAAGTTCTTAATATCGCCCTTGCCGTTTGGATTAAAAATACCCTTATTGCCCTCATCGTCACCGTAACGGAAAAGTCTGCTGTAACCGTTGCCGTGGTGGTCAAGATAGAAGTCCATATGGAAACCTGCGTTGTTGATTGCTCTTTGTGGGTTGCACCATTCGGCTACCATTGCAGCTTCAGGGTATTCCTTGTCGAGCATTTCACGAATGCCACGCCAAATCTTTGCTGTGGCTACCTTTTCATCATCGTTCTTTACGAGTGAGTCAGCCATATCAACTCTGAAACCGTCTGCGCCCTTGTCAAGCCAAAAACGCATAATGTCTTTGATTGCCTCTACTGTTGCAAGGCAGTCCGGGTGGTCGCAAGGCAGCTGCCACTCGGGGTGAGTGATTTCGTGGAAACCGTAGTTGAGAGCAGGCTGTGAGCTGAAATAGTTTACCAAATAGTTACCGTCACGCTCGCAGATACCGCACATCATTCTGTACTGCGGCGGTGCGTCCCATACTGATTTTGTAAAGATATAACGGTTTGTATACTCACTCTTTTGAGCTTTTTTAGACTCTAAAAACCAAGTGTGAGTGTCCGATGTGTGGCCGGGAACGAGGTCAAGGAGAATTTTCATTCCTTTTTTGTGAGCCTCGTCAAAAAGTCTTACGAGGTCATCGTTTGTGCCGTAGCGGGGAGCAACCTTTTTGTAGTCACGAACATCATAACCTGCGTCCATAAACGGTGAATCGTAAACGGGGTTGAGCCAGATTGCGTTACAGCCGAGCCCTTTTACATAGTCGAGTTTTTCGATGATACCGTTAATATCACCGATACCGTCACCGTTGGTGTCATAAAAGCTTTGCGGGTAAATTTCATAGAAAACCGAATCGTTGAGCCATTGTGGCATAGAAAACATCCTTTCTTTTGTTAATTTTTATTATTACAATAACATAGTAACATTATTGAGGATTTTTGACAAGCATATTATGCGTTTTAACAAAAATATTACTATAATTTGCTTGGTATATTTCCAAAAATAATTACTTGCAGGAAACGGCATTTCATCATAATATATATAAGAATAATTTTGCGGCAAAGCACAATGTGAGGAGGGAGATTTTTTGACGATTGATAAAATAAAAAGCAATAAAATACTGATAACTCTCTGCGATGAAGATATGCGAGATTTTTCGCTTGATTATGATACTTTAAGCCTGTATGACAGCCATTCCAGAAAGATACTTATGCGAATTTTGCAGATAGCCTGTTTTAAAACAGATATAGAAATAAAAGATAAACGAATGATTGTGGAGGCGCTTCCGACTGTTGACGGTTGTATGCTGCTGCTGACGGTTGAGGATAAAAAAAGGAAAAAATACAGATTGCAAAACGGTAAAAAATGCAGCTGCTACGATGTGGGCAACAGCAAGAATTTTCTTGATGTAATTCAGTTGCTTTACAAACAGAATGTGTGCTGCAACAAAAATTCTGCCTATGAAAAAGACGGAGTTTACTACCTTATTTTTGATTATCCGGCAATACCAAAAAGATTTAAGCGTATTTTGCACGAATACGGTGTACGGTGCGGCGATAATATTTTTGCCGCAAATCTGCGGGAAAATGCACAAGAAATCTGTCGTTCAAACGCAATTGCCGTTATTGGAAAATGTTTGTAAAATTATACTATGCATATCTGCTAAACAAAATCGCTCAAACAAAAAAGCAAGCGCAATCGTCTGCAACACGATTGCGCTTTTGTGATGTTTAAAGTCCCCAGACTGCCATAACTGCGTTGTAGTAATCTTCGGAAAGCTGTTCTTTTAAAATTTTTCTGTCATCTTCACAGTTTGTAAAAGCATTGCGGACATTTTCACCAACCTGTACCTCAACATCGTTAATGTTTATAAATTTCTGTCTTAACACGCTCACTCCCTCTTTTGTAAGCATATCAAGCGTAATTTTTTCTGTAACCTCCATTTTAATCCTCCTATCTGCGAATAATATATGTAACAACAAAATTCATTTTTTCATCTTCAACAAATTTATCGGACGGTGCACTTATGTAAATCCACGAACCGTCTATTCTCACATTACGCAAGTTATTCTTTGTAGAATATACGGCAATACTTGCAAGTCTACTTTCTGCTTTTGACGGGAACGGCAAACCCGTCATTTGCAAATATGTTTTATCCGCCAACATACTTGTAATATTTACAGACACAGTAACTGCGTCGCCGTTCTTTGCGTAAACGAAGTTTCCCGCACTGCCCTCATAAATTGTCTGCGCCGGAGATAATTCTCCCGAACCGATTTCGTTATTCGCCACATCATATTTGTTTGCAAGCGATTTTTCTATATCGGCTTTGTTCTGCACAACGGTCTGCCTAAGCGAATTAACACTGTTATACACAGTGCCGCTTGTAATATAATTAGGACTATTATATTTTGGTTCCGTATCGAATGGCCTTTTGTCAAGCTTATAGTTTAATGATCTGTTTATATACGTTTTATCATAAGCATCGGTAATTCCGTAACCGGCAAGAGTATCCGCCTTATCGGCTTTTAAATTGAGCTTTGTATCGATACTGCTTTTAAGGTTTTGTATCTTATCATCAACATCATCATAATCATAATAATAGTTTTCAAGATATGCAACACTCGGATAGCTCTCTTCCGTAACATCAGCCTTAAGCGTAACCTTATTTGCTTTTTCTTCTTTAAGAGTAATGTCGCTGTCGGCAATAACTTTTATATTGTTTTCAATCTGCTTATTTTGCTCTGCAATTTTATCCCAACATTTTTTTGCCTCATCTCTCAATGCAAGCGTTTCGCTGTTTGGATTGGTGAATTCCTTGTCCTCAATCGGTATGGATTCTCCCGCAAACAATCTTACAATATCGGTCTGCAAAGTGGTTTCCTCCTCTCTTAATTCAAGCTGAACCTCAACCCAGCCGTGACAGAAAATATCGTTTTTCCCAATTTTCCACATTATATATGTGCTGTTGTTAACAGTTTTTACGGTTTGCGGTGCAACCGTGTTTACACTGCCGTCTTTAAATCTTAAATGAATTGCGGCAATCGTATTTTTGCCGACAAAACCATTCACCGTAAATTCAACTTTACTCACAAGGTTTTCGCCCACAATCCCCGCATTATCTTCTGCGGCAATACCCTCGTACTTTTCTTTGTTAAAAATAATCAAATTATTCACCTCCAACTATGCATAAAAAAATCCTAAAAGTTGCACTAATTGCAACAATTTTTCAAAAAATAAATTTTGAATTGACTATAAAGCCAAAATAAAGTAAAATTATAAATGATATATTATATGTAATGAGATGATTTTTTGAACATCCATAAAATACAGACTGTTGCAAAGAAAGCACTTGCGGCTGCTTTGCCTTTGGCGCTATGTTTTTCAATTGCCGGCTGTTCTTTTAAATTTAAGATTTTCGACAATTCTGATTTTAAGCCGACAAGCGAAAGTGAAGCGCTTTTGTCAGAGATACCGGAGCCGAAGCAAACATCGTACAGCTATTCGGCAATAACAAACGAACACATTAAAAATCTTTACGCACAAATTGAAAACGAATGTCAAAAACCCGTTCCCGCAGAAATACAATGTACGGGCACGCTTACGCAAAAAGATATTTACGAGGCAATAATAGCTTTTAAAAACGACCACCCCGATATATTCTGGATAAAAAACACATTTTCTTACTACGATTACGACGGTTCAACATATGTAGAACTTTTCTATATTTCTTCAGGCACAACGCTTGAAACACAAAAAGAAAAATTTAACGAGGCGCTCAACGACTTTGTAAACAACGCAACTATGTATTCTTCGGAGTATGAGCGTGAAAAGTATGTCAACGATTATATTATTTCAAATTGCGTATATGATGACGAGGCTGCCTACAACAATAACACAAAAGGAAATGTCAGTACCGCCTACGGAGTTCTTGTTGACGGCAAAGCCATATGTGAAGGATATGCCAGGGCATTTCAGCTTTTGTGCAACAAGCTCGGCATTGAATGTGTAAGTATTGCGGGAATGACCGATGATATCGGACACGAATGGAACTGCGCAAAAATTGACGGTAATTGGTATCAGGTCGATGTAACATGGAACGACTCGCAAGATGATTTTTCCAACTACTACTACTTTAATCTTACAGACGAGCAAATGTATTCCTCGCACAGGGCAGATGACCTTTTTGATGAAATAGAACCCGATAATTATAATAACGACGAAAACCTTATCGGCAACCTCTATGTGCCCGAATGTAATTCTACCGAGTACAATTATTATAATCAAACTGCACCTATCCTCTATGCGTTTGATGAAGAAAATGACAATACAATTTCAAATGCACTTGCAAATTCCGCCGTAAACGGTGACAATTATTTCAACATAATTGTTGATGACAGTCTTGACTTTGAAGACACTTATTCAACACTTGTACAAGACGGTTATGTAGTAAACTACATTGAAAGCGCCAACAATATGCTTTGGGGAGAAGTCGAGCTTGACACCTCAAGCTATGCATATAAAAACGATACCCTGCGTGTTATTACCATAGTGTTAAACTATATTAATTAAATAAATCATTCTGTTGCAAAAGGAGAGAAATATATGAAATATGATGTTAAAGCCTTTGAGCTTTTGTCAAACGAAGAAATTGCAGACGGAATTTTTGATATGCGTGTAAAAAATGACGAACTTGCACCGCTTGCAAAATGCGGTCAGTTTGCCCATGTATATGTTCCGTCAAAAACTCTGCGCAGACCTATTTCGGTGTGCGACAGCGAAAACGGCGTACTCCGCCTTGTTTACCAGGTTAAGGGCGAGGGCACAAAGATTATGTCCGAAATGAAAAAGGGTGAAGCTGTAGATATTCTTGCTCCGCTTGGCAACGGCTTTAATATTGAAAAAGGCAAACGCTACTGCCTTATCGGCGGCGGCATCGGTGTTCCTCCTATGCTCTATACAGCAAAGCAAACCGAAAATCCGCTTGTTATCACGGGTTTCCGTAACAAAGACCTTATTATATTACAAGATGATTTTAAAAATGCAGGTGCCGAGCTTGTACTTACAACAGATGACGGCAGTGCAGGCGTACACGGATTTGTTACAGATGTACTTAAAGAAAAGATAAATGAAGTTGACGAGGTTTGCGCCTGCGGCCCTACCCCGATGCTTAAGGCAATTGCTCAAGTTTGCAAAGAATTTAACAAGCCTTGTCAGATTTCACTTGAAGAAAGAATGGCTTGCGGAATCGGCGCTTGTCTTGTCTGCGCCGTTAAGGTACGCAAGAACGGTGAAGAAATTATGCAGCATGTCTGCAAAAACGGACCTGTATTCAACGCAGAGGAGGTTGTATTTTAATGGCTGATTTATCTGTAAAAATTGCCGGAGTAGAGTTTTCAAATCCGCTTATCGCCGCTTCGGGCACATTTGGATTCGGTAAGGAGTACGGCGAATTTTATCCGCTTTCAAAGCTTGGCGGTATTTCGTGCAAGGGAATTACCTTAAAAAGGCGTGACGGCAACCCACCGCCACGAATCGCAGAAACTCCATCGGGTATTTTAAATGCCGTCGGACTTCAAAATCCGGGCGTAGATGTATTTATAAACGATGATCTTCCTTGGCTTAAACAGCAAAACACAAGAGTTATCGCAAATATTGCAGGCAACACACCCGAAGAATACTGCGAAATGGCAGAAAAACTTTCTTCAACTGATGTTGATATGATAGAAATGAATATTTCCTGCCCTAATGTAAAGAGCGGCGGCGTTCAGTTCGGTACAAGCTGTGAATCGGTAGGTTCAATTACAAGTGCGGTAAGAAAGCACTGCACAAAACCGCTTATTGTAAAGCTAAGTCCGAATGTTACAGATATTGCCGAGATTGCTAAGTCGGCAGAGGCAAACGGCGCAGACGCAATTTCAATGATTAACACACTAACAGGTATGAGAATAGACATAAACACAAAGCGCCCGATTATCCGCAACAATACAGGCGGAATGAGCGGCCCTGCAGTGTTCCCCGTTGCAGTAAGAATGGTTTGGCAGGTTTCTAATGCCGTTAAAATTCCGATTATCGGTATGGGCGGCATCAGCACATGGCAAGACGCAGTTGAAATGATGATTGCAGGCGCAAGCGCATTGCAGATTGGCACAGTATTCTTCTCTGACCCATACGCACCGATTAAAATTGCCGAGGGAATGAACGAATACCTTGATAAAAACGGTATGAAGAGCGTTACAGAACTCACAGGCACAATCAAGCCTTGGTAATCGGTAAGGTTTTATAAAAGTTTGGTCAACCTTGACCTGAATTTTTAAATCATTTAAACGAATTTCCCCGCTAAATCATAAATCGCCTAACATAAAATTCAAAAACGAATAAAATATAAAAAGAAATCCATAATAACCATAGCACAGGAGGTTATTATGGATTTTTTCAGAGTATTTATAACCGCACCGATCTCGCTTACAGTCCTGTTTTTACTTGCAAAGCTGATGGGAAATAAGCAGATGTCAGAGCTTAATATGTTTGACTACATCAACGGTATTACAATAGGTTCAATCGCCGCCGAACTGGCGACAGGCGAATTTACCGATATTTACGACGGTGTAATGGCTATGGTTATTTACTCTCTTATAGCAATTATGTTGACTTTCCTATCGCAAAAGTCGCTTCTTCTAAGAAGATTCATTACGGGCAAATCTATTATAATTTACGATAACGGCAAATTTTACAACAAAAACTTAAGTACCGCAAAGATAGATATAAATGAAATTTTGGTAATGTGCCGTTCAAAGGGATATTTTAATTTTGATGAGATACAAACCGTTATCCTTGAAAGCAACGGTCAGCTTTCAATTTTACCGAAAGACAAAAATCGACCGCTCACTCCCGATGATATGAAAATTACGGTTCTTCAATCCGGTGTAGAGGCGGTAGTGATACAGGACGGCAAGGTTTTGGAAAGAAATCTTAAAGCCACGGGAAATAATATTGAGTGGTTAAAAAAAGAACTCAAAAAGCAAAATATAAAAACAAGCGAAGTTTTCATTGCTTTTTGCGACAATAACAACACTCTGAAAGTACACAAAAAGGTTAAATCTAACCCGACAAACGATATTTTTGATTAATTTCTAAAAAAATGTTTAAATTTCGGAAAACTACCAATATTTTGTCACACTGTTGTCACTGTTCGTATGGTATTATATATGTGTAAGATAACTACTGATAAAACTTACATTACAAAGTTAATAACTCATTTTTTCATAGATATTTTCCTCTCTCTTTTTTTATAAGCAATCAGCTCGACTTCGGTCGGGCTTTTGCTTTTTGTTTTTATAATAAACAGTTATGTTCTAAATGACAGGGAAATAATTAAAAAATTTAGGTCAAGCCTTTTTAAAGGTTGACCTAAATTTTATAATTCTTTTACGAATATTCCGCTAAACCATAAATTACCCCAATTTTTAATAAAAAACACAAAAAAATCAGGCAGTCAGTTTCTATAACCCCATAAGACTGACTGCCTGTTAAATTAAAATTTTAAACCTTAGCTTTACTGCGCTCTGATTTTCTGTACTTTGACGGTGTAATGCCGTAGTACATCTTGAACGCTCTGTTAAAGTTAGAAATATTATTAAAACCTGATTTTCCTGCGATTTCAATAACAGGAGTATCGGTTGTTGTAAGCAAAAGTGCCGCTCTTGACAAACGAAGTTCATTAAGATAATTAATGAAAGTTGTGTTCAAAAGCTCTTTAAACAGATGCGAAATGTAATATCTGCTCAAGTTTGTGTGCTCTGCAATAATGTCGAGAGTAAGCAAATTGCAGAAATTCTCGTTGATATACTCTGTAACTCTGCGTAAAGCCCTATCCTTTTTGCCTTGTGTTTCAATATCGTAAATTTCTAACTTTTCTGACGCAAACAAATAATAGTAAAGTTCATAAAATTTACCTGTTGCCAGAAGATAAAATCCTCTCGGCTTGTCAACCTCTGCCCTAAAAGCAGATTCAAAACATTCGGAAACATTATTATAGTAATCCTCCCCCGGCTTAAAAGAGAAAAACTTAGTACAGTTTCCGCCTACTATGCTCTTTATAATTGCATTCGGAATAAACTGCTGTGTAAGATTTGCGCCGTCATTAAGATTTAAAAGCATAATCTCAATATACACATTGTTGTTGTTGTCAAATCTGTGCTTCTGGTTTGGTGCGATAAAGAAAATATCGCCTTTGTTGAGCTGTTCAACACCGATTGCGGTTTCAATTGTAATAGAACCGCTCCTGACAACACCCATCTCTACTTCGTGATGAACGCTCCATAAATCATCTACAACAAGCTCTCCACACGAAACTCGAAAGCTTGAACTTGTAGATGTTACAGAGTTCAAAAATCTTATTGCCACTGATATTACCCCTTTTATAATATTATTTTGTTTTATAAATATAATAATACAAAAATGTTTTATTGTCAATACAATACAGAACAAAATAAAGCAAAATTATACAAATTATTCATCCGAATGTAAAATTTTACTTTTTGTTATCTTTTATTATCATAATTTTAAATTAATTATACTCAATATCTTTATTACAATAAAATTTTACTATAATAAAATTTTATTTTTTGTGCGTATGATTATTATTATATCAAAAAGCGGCAGTGATTTTCAATAAATCAAAAATCACTGCCATAAAAACAACTTTGTATATAAAGAGCTTAAAAATCAGACATTGTCAGTTGTCATTATTATCTGCCGAATAATTATTATTTACAGAATTAAGATGTTCTTTAAATCCGTCTACCACCCTTTGCGGTGACAAGATTTTAACACCTCCGCCCAGTCCGAATACCCAGGCATAAAACTGACTGCTTATTGAAATTTTTGCACTGAACCTGAACTGATTATCGTTTTCTTTTACAATAAAAATATCGTCACCAAACCTGTCTGCAATTACGCCTACAAGTTCGTTATTAACAAGCATTGTAACTTCAAATTCCTCTCCGCCGTACATCGAGAAAATCTTTCTTGTATATTCGGCACCGTCAAATTTCTGTATTTCGTCATTAGGTTCACGCTTGTCTTCAAGTACTTCAACGCTTTCAATCTTATCTACTCGGTAATTCTTTATCTTATCCGCCTCGCTGTCGTAACCTATCATATAATAATTTTCGTCGTCCCAGCAAAGCCATATCGGTGAAATTACATATCTCTTGCCGTCACGCCTTGCGGTTTTTACAATATTTGCACCCTGCCCTATATCCCACTTCATATACAAAAAGCTGACCTTTCGGTCATTGGAAATCGCAGTTTGCAGTGTATCGACAACATAATATATTTTTTCGTTAAGACCTTTTACCCTGTTTGTAATAAAGACATCACGCTTAAGTTCTTTTCCCTGAAAATTACTTACAAGTCCCTCAATTTTTTCGATAAGCTCCATACTTTTTTTGCGTGTAATAAATTTTGAACTTTGAATTGCATCGACAAGCAGTTTAAGCTCCGCAAGCTCAAAATCTCTTGAAGCGACATAATACCTTGTGGTATTTGATTTGATTTTTTCAATGTCAAGTCCGTACATTTGGAGAGAGCTGATATCATCGTAAAGACTTTTTCGCTCGGACTTTATATTAAATTCACTTAAAGCGTCAATAATTTCAGTCGCAGTCATTCCGTGGTTATCGTCGGTTCTCTTTAGAAGAATGTCACGCAGATATAAAAGCTTTAGCTTTTGTCCCGATGATTTTGGCATAATATCCTCCGTTTATGCTGTCAGTGTTTGCGCAAACGCAATTACAAGCGGCATAGTTATGATTGAAAATACTGTAGTAACCGCCACAATACTTACCGAAAGTTCGGTATCTTTATTGTATTTTACCGCAAACATTGTAGTTGTAGCGGCAGTCGGTGCGGCAGATGCGATTACGCAGGCAACCGCAAGAGTTGTTTCCACCTTGCACAGATAAAGCACAATTGCGGTTATAACAGGTACCAAAACAAGTCTTAATCCCATTGCAACATAAACCGATACATTTGAAAATGCTTTTTTAAGGTCTGCCTCGGAGAGGTAGTAACCTATAATCATCATCGGCAACGGTGTATTTAAAGCCGCCATATATTCAACAGGCTGACCTATCATATACGGAAGCCTTATGTTAAGCGCAAAAATAATTATCGCAATTACAACACCGATAATACCCGGGTTTGTAATCAGCTTTTTGGCAGAAATTTCTTTAATATCTCCGCTCATACATACAAGTCCGTATGTCCATACAAGAATGTTGAACACAGCTACAAACACTGCGCCGTAAAACAAACCGTCATCACCGAGCACAGCCTCCTGCAACGGGAACGACATAAACGCACAGTTTGAAAAAACTGTTGCAAATCTCAACACCCTTTTTTTGCTGTCCTTACCCTTAAAAATAAGGCTTACCAAAAGTATGGTTGCAGCCATAACGGCTGTTGCGCAAATCGTCATAATTCCGAGTCCGCCCAAAAGTTCGGGTGTAAAATCACGCTGAAAAGCAGACACCATAACGCACGGTGTAACAAAATACAAAACAAGGTTGTTTATATGCTTTGCGGATACATCGGTAATGATTTTTTTCTTACCGCAAACAAAGCCCAACGAAATCAAAATAAACAGCACAAGTACCTGTTGTGCAACTACAATAAAGTTTTCTAACATTTCCTTTTCCCCCTAAAAATAAAACACATTTAAGTATAGCACAATAACTCATTTTTTCAATGCTTACGCAGTAATACAGCTGAATTTTGGAGGTATATAAAAAATTAATATCATAGAAAAATATCATTTTGTACAAAATTATGTCGAGCATATGGTGCAAACTAACCAATGAAAAGCAAATAATTTTACAAATATGTATTATCCGCTGAAATTATTTGCTTTTATTGACTTTTTGTACTTTGAATTGTATAATATATGTAAATAAAAATAGTTGTTTTTATTGTTATTTCACAGTGATTTTATGTATTTATTTATATTTTGAGAAAGAGGGATTTTACAATGGCAACAAGAAGAACTGCTACAAAATCGGCAGCTGCCAAGGATGCTAAGGTAGAAACAAAGGCTACTGCAACTGCTGTAAAAGAAACTGCTCCCGTAAAGGAAGCTCCTGTAAAGAAAACCGCACCTAAAAAGGTTGCTCCAAAGAAACCTGCTGCCGTAGCTGCCGCAACAAAGGCTGCTAAGACAAAGGCTGAAGCCCCTGCAGAAGTTAAAACTGAAACAAAGGTAAACTTTGTTGTTGAGTTTAACAACAAGCAGAACTCGGTAGAAGACATTATTAATAATGTTAAAGCTACATACGGTAAAGATGTAAAGGAAATTTCAATTTACCTCAAGCCTGACGAAAACAAAGCTTACTTTGTTGCCGACGGCGAAGAAAGTTCAATGGATGTATTCTTCTGCTAATTAAAAATTACTGAAATTTTAGGAGTCATACTGTTAGGTATGGCTCTTTTTTTGTTTTTTCTTTAATATTTTAGTGAATATTTAATATTTAGATTGATTTTTTACAATTCTGCCTATATAATGAAAATGTATCAAATCCTTGGCACAGACGGTCATCCGAGGTAATAATTTCATTACAAAGGAGCGATATTAAATGATTACAAAGTACACAAGCGGCACCCCTATCCGTACAGACGCTGTTGTAAAAGATTTTGCCGGAATCGACATAAATAAATTCCCGGTTGATTACAAAATCATTGACGGCAAATTCATTTTTAGCTTTGATATGCAGGACAGCGACATAGTTTTCGGTCTTGGCGAAGCGCCGAGAGGAATTAACAAGCGTGGCTGGATTTACGAAAGTTTTTGCAGCGATGACCCATTCCACACAGAAACAAAAAGTTCACTCTACGCCGCACACAACTTTCTTATGTTAAACGGCAGCAAGACTTTCGGTATTTTTATTGATTTCCCCGCAAAAATCCGTTGGGACATCGGTTACACAAAACCAAGCCGCACAGAAATCACTGTTGACGGTACAGATTTTGACATCTACATTATCGAAAACGAGAGCAATAAGCCGATTGACATTGTAAAAGAGTTCCGCAGTGCAATCGGTCAGAGTTACATTCCGCCGTTCTGGGCATTCGGTTATCAGCAGAGCCGTTGGAGTTATCCCGACAAAGCTGCCGTTGACGGCGTAATCAAAGGCTATAATGATGCAAAGATTCCGCTCGACTGCGTATATCTTGACATTGACTATATGAAAGACTACAAGGACTTCACAGTTGACGAAGACAAATTCCCGAATTTTGCAGAATATGTAAAAGAAAAGAAGGATCAAGGTATTCACCTTATCCCTATCATTGACGCAGGTGTAAAAAAAGAAGCAGGCTACGATGTTTACGAAGAAGGCGTTGAAAACGATTACTTCTGCAAAACCGAGGACGGCGAGATTTTTGAAGGCGGCGTATGGCCGGGTATTGTAGGTTTCCCTGACTTTATGCAGAAAGAAGTTCGTGACTGGTTCGGCGCAAAATACGACAGACTTACAGACGCAGGCATTGACGGTTTCTGGAACGATATGAACGAGCCGGCTATTTTCTATTCAACAAAAGGACTTGAAAAAGCGCTTAATAAAGCAAAATCACTTGAGGGCGAAAACCTCGACCTTTCAAAATTCTTTAACCTCAAAGATACTTTTCTCGGACTTTCCAACAGCCCCGAGGATTACTCAAGCATCTATCATATGATTGACGGCAAGCCTGTTTGCCATGACAGAGTTCATAACATTTACGGTGCAAATATGACAAGAGCCGCAGGAGAACACTTTGCAAAGAAATTCGGCGACAGCAAAATTCTTATGTTCTCAAGAGCCTCTTACATCGGTGCACACCGTTCAAGCGGTATCTGGTTTGGCGACAACCATTCATGGTGGTCACACATCCTTCTTAACCTTAAAATGCTCCCGTCCGCAAATATGTGCGGTTTCCTCTACTGCGGCGCCGACCTCGGCGGATTTAACGAAAACGCAACCCGTGACCTCGTTCTCCGTTTCCTTGCTCTCGGCGTATTTACTCCGCTTATGCGTAACCATTCGGCGCTCGGCACAAAGGATCAGGAGTGCTACAACTTTGAAAATCCCGAAGATTTCAGAGATATTGTTACAGTTCGTTACAGACTTATCCCTTACCTTTATAATACATTTAAAAATGCAAGCGAAAACAACGATATGATTTTCCGCCCGCTTGCTTTTGATTATCCCGACGATAAAATGGCAAGAGAGTGTGAAACTCAGGTTATGCTCGGTAACGAATGTATGATTTGCCCTGTTTATGAGCAGAATGTAAGCGGCAGATATGTATATCTCCCTGAAGATATGACTTTTGTTAAACTAAGCGGTGAAAATGTAGAAACCAAGCCTATGGAAAAGGGCGTACACTTCATTGAAGTTGCACTTAACGAAGTACCTCTCTTTATTAAGAAAGGCAAACAAATTCCGCTTTGCAAACCTGCAATGCGTACAAGCGAACTCAACACCGAAGACCTTACTTATATAGGTTGAGTACAAAAATCTAAACAATTAAAAAAATTTTATAACAAGTAAAAAACTAAAGGCTTGCAATTTTTTCTATGCAAGCCTTTTTAATTTGGAAAAAGTAGTTTTCTTGAAGTTTTATACCGAATATGTTATACTATATTTTGAATTCTATTTTACAGAGGTACGTTATATGAACATAATTAATGCAATTTATAATCTTGTCAACAATCCTGTTGTTGAATTAGTATCTTATTATCTAGGTAAAAACCGTGCAAATAACGCTGGTGATGCACTTGAAGAATATATTAAAGATTTGTTTGCTAATACTTTTAATACACCTGAAAACGAAAGATTAGAAAAATTAAGCCAAGTTTTTTCATATTTAGGAAATAATAGTAATCCGCCTGATGCAATCCTACGTGGCGGTGATGCAATTGAAGTAAAAAAAATTGAAACAAATGGTTCTGCATTAGCACTTAATTCAAGCTATCCTAAACATACTTTGAAAAGTAATAGTCCAATGATTTCAGCAGCTTGTAGAAATGCTGAAATCTGGAACGAAAAAGATATGATTTATACTGTTGGTGTTGTAAAAAATAATAAATTAAATCATTTATCTATGGTATATGGTTTAGATTATTGCGCAAGTGATGAATGTTATAGCAGAATAAAATCTACAATTAAATCAGGTGTTGAAAATATTCACGGTGTTGAATTTGCGGAAACCAATGAACTTGGTCGCATAAATAAAGTTGATCCTCTTGGTATAACTTATATGAGAGTAAGGGGTATGTGGGGTATTGAAAATCCTTGGCAAGTATTTAATTATGTATATAACAGAGATTTAAATAAAAAGTTTAATTTTATGTGTATCATAAATGACAAAAAATGGGCAACCTTCGATAATACTGAAATTATTACTGCATTAAATATTAGTAACTTTTCTATTACTAATGTACGAATTAAAAATCCAGATAATCCAGCAAATTTGACATCCGCAAAGCTTATTACTTACAGTATAGATTGAGGTAAAACATGAAAGTTATTAGTCTGTTTTCTGGTTGTGGTGGTCTTGACCTTGGTTTTGAAAAAGCGGGTTTTGAAATACCTATAGCTAATGAATTTGATAAAACAATCTGGGCAACATTCAAGGCTAATCATCCAAAGACAAAGTTAATTGAAAATGATATACGTAACATAAAAGAAGATGAGTTTCCGACAGATGTTGACGGTATTATTGGAGGACCTCCTTGCCAATCTTGGTCAGAAGCAGGAAGTTTAAGAGGTATTGACGATGAACGAGGGAAATTATTTTATGATTATATTAGAATATTGAAAAAAATCCGCCCTAAATTTTTTTTAGCAGAAAATGTACCTGGCATGTTAGCAAGCCGTCATAAATCAGCAGTAGCTAATATAATTTCTATGTTTGATGAATGTGGATATAATACATCAATAAACATGGTAAATGCTAAAGATTATGGTGTGGCAGAAGAAAGAAAAAGAGTATTCTATATTGGTTTCAGCAAAGATATTGATATTAATTTTATATTTCCAAAAGGCAGCACTGAAGCAAATGATAAAAAAATCACTCTTAGAGATATAATATGGGATTTACAATTTACAGCTGTTCCTTCAATAGAAAAAAATTATAGAAATCCAGAGGCAATTAATAATAATGAATATTTTACGGGTGCTTATTCTACAATATTTATGAGTAGAAATCGAGTAAAAAGTTGGGATGAACAGGCATACACCGTACAAGCATCTGGCAGACAATGTCAACTTCATCCGCAAGCTCCTAAAATGGTTAAATATGCAAAAAATGATTGCCGCTTTGTAAAAGGAAAAGAATATTTGTACCGCCGAATGACAGTGCGAGAAATAGCAAGAATACAAGGATTTCCAGATAATTTTAAATTTATATATGAAAAAGTTGATACTGCTTATAAAATGATTGGAAATGCTGTTCCTGTCAATTTAGCATTTGAAATAGCAAAATCAATAAAAGAACAATTAGAAAAAGCAATAAACAAATAAATCTCAAAACGGACTATCTCTTGATGTGACCCCCAAAAGTTAGACTAAGAATTTAATGATTTGGAGATCGCCTCATCTTTTTAAATGGAGATAGTCCATATTATTTATATAAACAATATTATATATATTAAGCATTAATTAACATGTATCCATCTATGCAACCGTCGGTTGCGGAAATGAAAACTAAAATGTATTGCAAAAAACAGTGGTTGCGGTGTATAATTTGGATAAAGTGAGAGGCAGAACGATCGTCATAAACTCTCAAAGGAGGAAATATGGACATAGAAACAGCAAACAGACTTTTACAATACAGGAAGAAACACAACTTAAGTCAGGAAGAACTTGCAAATAAAATAGGAGTAAGCAGACAGGCGGTGTCAAAATGGGAACGGGCAGAGGCATCTCCCGACACTGATAACCTAATATTGCTTGCCGAAATTTACGGAGTATCGCTTGACGAACTTTTAAAAGGAGAATCGAACAATTCCTCAAAATCCGAAGCCGAGCAGGAAACCGTATTGGGGGAAAGCGCAGACAACACACAAATCCCCACAGGCGATGAGGGCACAGAATATATAAAAGCGGATAAAGTATCTTTTAAAAACGGAATCCATGTTGATGCTAAAAACGGCGACAAGGTACACATCAGCTTTGCAGACGGAATACATGTACAAGACAAAGACGGCACTAAGGTTGATATAGGCAAGGACGGAGTGTTTGTAAACGAAAACGGAAAACAGAGAGTTTATACCGATAAAGACGGTCATATAATGCACGATGCCGATATGACCGACGAAATGTTTACAGGAGGAAAGCATAAAAAATTTTGGAATTCGTTTCCCTTTTTCGCTATAGCGCTTGTTGTATTCCTTTGGTGGGGATTCAGCGGTTTATGCTTTGGCTGGGCGCTTAGCTGGATAGTTTTGCTGACAATACCGCTTTACTATTCGCTTGTTGATGCAATTTACAAACTTTGCCTTTCCCGTGCTTGCGGCAATGGCATACATTCTTATGGGATACTTTAACATATTCGGCGGATGGACAGTCGGCTGGGTAGTTTTTCTCACCATTCCGCTTTACTATTGGATATGCTCATTCTTTAAAAATAAAAACGATTAACAGGAGGACATTATGTCAGAATTAAATTTACCGTCAGACCCAATGATTTTATTAAGTTTTATTAACACAAAGTTAAGAGATTTCTATCCGTCGCTTGATGCTCTTTGCGAAGACGCAAACATCAGTAAAGATGAAATCGTAAAAAAGCTCTCCGCCATAGATTATACCTACAACGCAGAGCTTAATAAATTTGTATAAAACTAAAAAACGCCCGATTTCAGCGAAAGCCGAAGTCGGGCATTTTTTTAACCGTTCTCCGATAAATACGGTCTTAGCTCGCCTGCAAGGTAAAGCGAACCGCAGATAACGAGCGGCATATTTTCATTTTTTGCCTTATCAAGCGCCGTTTCGAGAGCCTTTTTGTTATTATCGAATGCCTCAACTTTCGGAAAATGCTGTTTGCATTTTTCGGCAAGTTCTTCGGCCGATAAAGTTCTCGGATTGTTGACCGTTACCGTAAACACTTCTTCAAAAAGTCCTTCAAGCAGATTGATTGAGCTTGCACTGTCCTTATCGGCAAGCATACCCATAAGGCAAAGCCGCTTTTGATTTGGCAGATACTTTTTGACCGCCTTGCTAAGCGCCTCAATTCCGTTCGGATTATGTGCTCCGTCAAGCAAAACTAGGGGATTTTTGCCCATAAGCTCAAGTCTTGCGGGGTTTACCGCCTTTGCCATACCTGCCTTTAATGCATTTTTGCTTACAATGATTTTACCGCTGTCGCAAAGTGCTTTTAATGCGGTCAATGCGGTTTTTGCATTTTCCAACTGATGTTCGCCAATCAAATGCAATTCAAGCTCTGTACCGTCATATTCAAAAACAGTGCTTTCAAGGCTTTCTGAAATCACTTTTATTTTTGCACTTTCACTTTTGAAAAGTTCAACATTTCTGCTTTTACAAGTACATTCAATCACGCTCATTGCGTTTTCTTCCTGCTTGGAAGTAACGGCAATCGAGCCGTTTTTTATAATACCGCACTTTTGCCACGCAATCTCTTCGATAGTGTTGCCGAGAATTGCCGTATGGTCAAGTCCGATAGTTGTTATTACCGAGCAAAGCGGAGGCAAAATTGTATTTGTACAGTCAAGAAGTCCGCCCATACCTGTTTCAAGCACAACAATGTCGCATTTCTCGTTTGCGTGAATATAAAACTGCAAAGCGTTTACATACTCAAACTCTGTAATAATAACGCCGTCATTACGCAATTCCTCAATAATCGGAAATGTTTTCTCCACCGCCTCGGTGAGCATTTCCTTTGAAATCATACGGTTATTAATCTGTATTCTCTCTCGAAAATCCGTTATATACGGAGAGATAAAAAGACCTGTTTTGTAGCCTGCCTCAACAAGCACAGCCGAAAGCATTGCACAAACCGAACCTTTGCCGTTGGTACCCGCAATGTGAATATACTTTAGTTTATCCTGCGGATTGCCGAGTTTTTCGAGAAAAATTCTCATTCGGTCAAGTCCGGGGCGAGAACCGAATGTCAGCAGTGAATGTATTTTTTCAATAGCCTGTTCGTATGTCATCAGATCAGCTCCTTGTAAATTTCATTCTTTTTAAAGCCTGTCAGCGCCGCCGCCTCTTTTGCGGCATCTGTTGCCCTTGCACCGTTTTCAATCAACTTCTTAGCGGTTTCGACCGCATATTCAAGTGTAAACTCTTCGGTATCGTCAACCTGCGGCGCACCCTCAAGCACAAGCACGATTTCGCCTTTAACACTGCCGTCGCTTAGATTTTCCGCCGCATTTTTTGTTGTGGTACGGATAACTTCCTCGTGAATTTTTGTAATCTCACGCACAATTGTAAGTTTTCTGTCGCCAAAACTTGCATACAAATCACGCAAAGTCTGCGGCAATTTATGCGGAGCTTCGTAAAAAATCATTGTTCTGTGCTCGTTTGCAAGGCTTTTCAAATGATCTGATCTGCTCTTTTTATTTACGCTCAAAAAGCCCTCAAAAGTAAATCTTCCCGTGCTAAGGCCCGAAACGGCAAGCGCAGAAATAACCGCACTCGGTCCGGGAATTACAACCGTCTTTATGCCACGCTCTTCACAGAGCTTTACCAAATCTTCGCCCGGATCCGAAATACACGGCATACCCGCATCTGTAACGATGGCGCAGTTTTCGCCCTGCTCTATTCTTGCGCAGATAATCTCTCCACGCTCTCTTTTATTGTGCTCAAAATAGCTGACCATCGGCTTTTTTATGCCAAAGTGATTTAAAAGTTTCAGCGTAACCCTTGTGTCTTCCGCCGCAATAAAATCTACCGATTCAAGAGTTTCCACCGCTCTCGGCGACAGGTCGGAAAGGTTGCCTATCGGTGTACCCGTAACATATAAAATTCCGCTCATAGCTTGTTGTCCTCTGTATTTTCTAAATGATCTGATTTGTAGCTTCCGTAAATTTCAAGCATTTCTTTTGAAAAATTACCGCTTTCGTCCTCTATAAAAAGTGTGGGCAGTACATTTAAAAAACCCCGTTTTCCGCCTCGTCTGCCCTCAAGCAAAAACAGTTTCGGCGCTTTTGACACTCTCTGCTGTACAAGTCGCAAGGTCTTTGGCTCTATGTCAAATTTTCTCATAGACTCCATAACATCGCCTAATCTTTCGGGGCGCTGACACATATAAAATCTGCCGCCAAACTGCAGTAGCTTTGATGCCGCCGAGCAAATGTCATCAAGCGTACATTCGCTTTCGTGCCTTGCAATCAGCCTTGCCGAAGTCGGATTTTTGATTCCTCCTCCGCCGATTTTATATGGCGGATTGCACACAACAACATCATAACAGCCAAAATTCAGCTTGCCTTTAAGGTCGCATAAGTCAGCGTTTATAATTTTAATGTTATCGCAAAGTCCGTTGTGTTCAACGCTTTTTTGAGCAAGCGTACAGGCATTTTCCTGAATTTCAACAGCGTCTACTTTTAAGTTTTTATTGTCCCTGCACCACAAGAGCGGAATCGTACCGCATCCTGTGCCAAGTTCCGCACATTTTTTACTGCCTGTGGGCTTTGAAAAATTCGCAAGCAAAATAGTGTCTGTCGAATATCTGTAGCTTTTGGTAACATATATTTCAATGCCGTTGCCCAACGGCTCAAGGTGCAAATTCTCCATTATACAATCGGCAAAGGAAAGTTTTGCCCTCTGCCCTCTCCTTGTAAAATTTAGCTTAACATTTTTATTATACTACTGTAAGGGTAAAACTTCAATAAAAAGCAATATAAACCTTACTGTTTGAAGTGCAATAAATTATTTATCCAATACATCAAGGTCGCTTTTCTTTTCTTCAAGTATCCGATAATACGCAGTAATCGCATCGGCATAAGTTTTGCCCGTATTGCTTTTAAGCCATTTCTGAAATGCAACATTAAAAGAAAATCCGTTGCCGATATGTTCCTTAAAAAACGCTCTGTGCTTTTCCGAGCAAACAAAATTCGGCTCAATTTCCGTGTCAGTTGTAATGTTGCCGACTATCTGCGACTTTTTCTGCACTTTCTTTGCGGCGAGAACCTCGCCTGTATCAAGAAAATGTGCTATTCTCTCGGTTATTTCAAGTTTTCCGCCCGATGTTGGTAAACCGTATCGACGACAAAAATCGACAAGTTCTTCCTTTAAATAATAAAACTCTCTGAATGTCTTGCCGTCAAGATTTTTGTCAAGTTTCGGTCTTTCGCTCATACAATACCTCACTTAATTATTATTCTGCGTACAGTTTGCGGCGTCTATTGCAATTGCGAGCATAAGCACCAAAATTTCTTTTCTCGGGTCTGCATAGTCGATAACATAAGTATCTCCCCAACGGAACAGCTTTTTTGAAATCTGCGCAACCATACTGCAAGCCTCGTAAACGCTGTAGTTCCAAGACATAAAATCGCCCTCACAGCGCCAACCGTTGTAGTCGAGGTTATACTTCGGTTTAAAAAAGGTAAATTTTTTCTCAATACTGCCAAACGGCTGTCCGTTTATTTCTATATCAAAAGTCGGCATAAGCGTAAAAAATCGCTGTTTAATCATACCGATTTCATTGCGATTTCTGTCATATATATGAATCTGATGCGTAAGTCTGAACATTTCAGCCTTAACAAAATATTTTGGCTCGTCATACTCATCATAAACATCGTAAGTATCCGTCCACGAAAAAACTCTTTGTTTAATTAACAGTTTCATTTTAAATACCTGTCTTTCCGTTTTTTAATCAATATTTCATTTCAATCTGTAATTTACAAATATTATAGCATAGCAATTTTTTTATTACAATAAAAAAACAGCTCTCTCAACGAGAACCGTTTTTACGAGTGAATCCATAAAGTCAAATAACCGATTTTCGGCACTGAATAAATAACTTTTCCTACTATGTCATCTTCTGTTACATATCCGTCATCCGCTGTATTGTTTGCATCACCCTTAGTAATATAAACTAAATTTTCAGTCTGCTTTTGCTCGGATATAATTCTGTGAATTACAGTTTTACCGTTTCTCCTAAACTGAATTACATCTCCTACTGAAATATCTTTATCATTTTTAGATACAATAACAACATCGCCTATTTTTATTTCGGGATCCATACTACCTGTAGCAACAGATACAGGGGAAACACTTAAAAATCCGCATATAAAAGCAATTACAAAACACAACGCCGCAACTCCGGCCATTGTAAATGCATTGTGTATTTTTCTGCTTACATAATTTCGCTTTTTATCAACACTTTCTTTTGAAAATGCACAATCAAGAGTTATAAGAAAAATCATACAAAGCAATATCTTTATAAATAATTCCATTTTTTCGTTTATAACGGGTTTAAAAGGAATAATTATTATCAAAACTTCAGTAATAAAAGAAAACAAAAATGATGCCAACGCACCGCTCTTATAACATAAAGCTGTCAGTAACAATGAATTTATCAACGCAAGAAACCCATACATTACAAAATTTATTGTACTGTCACCATAAGCACCACTATAGTAAAGAATCACAAAATTGAAAGCAGCAAAAGAAATCGCAGTAAATATATAATTTACATATTTGTTAAACCGAGCTTTTTTTAAAACAAAAATTACGATTGCTCTAAAAAGCTCGGTCATTAATACTACACAAAAGGTAAGTAAAAAATTTTTTAAAGCATCAACTGTGTTCAGGTAATCATTTTTACAAAAACCTAAAACAAAGCCGCCTGAATACAAAAGACTAAGTTGAAGTACGGAAAAAACAAAGCTCCACAAAACGCAATCTTTTCTGGAATTTTTTTCTTTTAGAAAAACATTAATCTTTATAAACTTTAAAAAATCATTCATAATATTTACCTTAATTTATTTTTGTATATTGAAGATGCGATATAAATAACAAATGAAATTAAAATCACTGCAGCTAAACATAGAATTTCAAACTTTTCAAAGCCTGTTTTTACACTTGTATTATTAATTACATCCTTATCATTTTCAGAAGTGTACAATAATTTAAAGCTGAAATTTCCGTTTTCTTTATTTTCGGTATTGTAGCTTGAATCATTGCGCCATCTTACTATAATTGAAAAGCCACTGCTGTCATTCGGCATAAGAATTTCGTTTTTCTCAAACTCCGGCATAATTAATTCAATATAATCAAGCGAAGGTTGTTCAACATATAAATCTGCAAGGGTTACAGGAGAATTTCCTGTATTCTTAACTTCAATATAAATTTGGGCATATGCTCCCGGGAATTTAAAATCACCAAGTTTTGGGAAAACAGTGTTTTTATCAAATAATACGCTGCTTTCACCCGCTATGCCATATTCCGATTGTATTTCTGCTCTGCTCACCGATACCTCATAATTTTTAGAGGTATCGGTATATGCATTTACAGTAGCAGAGTACAGAAATAAGAATACAAAAAGGATAGGAAAAATCAGAGCTATTCTATTTAAAGAGAAAAAGTTTATCTTTTTCATAATTTCTCACCCTGCTAAGTATATTTTATTTTGAAACACTTGCACTTGGCGCTTCATCTACTGTATCCTGAACATAAGTGAGTTCTACAGAGAACGGTTGTGCATCTGCAGAAAGCTCGCCTTCTGATTTCACTTTTACAACAAATGTAGCAGTGCAACTCTCACCCGGAGCAAGCACTTTATTATTAAGATTCGGTGTATCAACTACAAATTCGTCAGAAAGTTCTGTAATATTAAATTTACAATTTGAAAGATTTGCATTTACCGTACCGTTATTTGTAATTGTAAGTGAATATTCAGCCCAAGCATCATTAATACTAAAGTTTACATTACCGTAATCCGCTGTTGTATCAGTAAACTGTGCCGGATAAGTTGTTGAACTTTCGGCATTTTCCAAAGCAGCATTTGCGGCTTTATAAGTAAGCTGAACGCTACCGTCAAGATCCTTATAAAATCCACCGATTAACCAACCGATAGCTTTACCTACAACAACACCCTCATTGGCACCGTCATCATTTAAATGTAATGAATATGTAGTTGTGTCAAGCACATTTGGTCTGTAATAATTAATAAGAGATGATTTACTTTCATCAACATCCACTTTAAAGTTTGTAAGACCGCTATCACCCGGAATAACGGCAGTTGTGTAATATCTTTTATCTCTCGGAATCATAAGTTGTGCAGTAAACTCCGCTAATTCATCTTTAGTGATGTTTACGGTTTGAGGATTTTTATCGTCAATTACATACATATATGCGCCGTTAGGCTTGCTGTTAGGATCGTTCACACCACCCACATATTTTAAAATAACATTGTATTCTACAACCTGAGCAGTTCGTTCAACCGTCACAGCTTCCAAAGAAGGTGTAACACCGTTGCTGATCTTAGTAATTGATGCATCAGTAATTTTTACATCCCACTTTCCGTTTGCAGATACTGTGCCGTTTGCAGAAATTTCTGTACTCCACTGCGCAAAGCCAAAGCACATTACACCAAGTGCCATTGTACCGGCAGTTACAGCTGATAATAATTTAGTTCTTTTTTTCATAAATATTCCTCCATAAAAGTTGAGTTAGTTATCACTAACTGTGTACCAAAAAAATAACGCTCCGGAGATACCTCTTTGGAAAAAGCTAATAATCGCGACAAGTTAGTTAAAACTAACTTGTCGCGATTATTATATTATTCTTTTTTGGCTTTGTCAACACGAAAATTATAAATTTTAACATTACTACAAAATTACATTAAAATTATTTTATAATATAAACATAATTACAATATAGTTTTAGTCTTTACAAGCTCTATCGCCTGTTTTCCCGTTATATGTTCAATCGTGATTTCAACACAGCAAAGTCCGCTCCGTTCACGCTCGATTTCCTTTTTCACCGCATTAATATCATTGTTATATTTTAAGCCGAAAGAGAGCATTGCCGAATTGATTTTCTCTTCATTTTCCATAATTTCGGCCTTACCAAAAACTACAACACTCCTAAACAAAGTTGTCAATTTTTCCGAATCGACCTCATCTTTTTCAATAACACAGAAAGAAACTTTCTTGTTTTGCTTAATTGCGTCAAGTTTATGTCCGCTTTTTGCACAGTGAAAGTAAATCTTGCCGTCTTTATATACAAAGTTCAACGGAACAGTATATGGGTAGCCGTCATCACCGCTCACGGCAAGCACACCGCTTTTGCAGTTTCTTAATATTTCCAAAGCCTCATCGTTACTAAGCTGTTGTTTAAATCTTCTCATTTTACGAAACATTTTACCGCCCCCGTTGCTATTATTATAACAAAAATTTTCTTTATTGCAAATCAACAAATATAATGTATTCTTATTATTTATTTTGTAGGCACTTGGTGCTGAAAAAACTTAACCCCCGACAAGCCGTATTCTAATCGCCTGTCGGGGTTGGATTTTTATTTATTGTTCCCTGAATTTAACAGTGCCTGTTGCTGCGTCCATCGAATCTACGATTGCGAGGGATTCAAGCTGATAGCCGAGATTGCGAATTATATTGCCGCCGTTCTGAAAACCTTTTTCAATTGCAATTCCAATGCCCTCTACCGTGCCGCCTGCCTGATTTATAATAGAAATAAGACCTTGCAAAGCACAACCGTTGGCAAGAAAATCATCAATAATAAGAACATGGTCGTTTTCGCTTAAAAATTTCTTAGAAACAATCACTTGATTTTTGCATTTGTGAGTGAAAGACTCAACCTCTGCTATGTACATATCACCGTCAATGTTAATGCTTTTCGCTTTTTTCGCAAAAACAACCGGCACATTAAAATGCATAGCCACAACGCAGGCAATACCTATGCCCGATGCCTCAATGGTAACAATTTTATTTATATTTTTTCCAGCAAATCTTTTCTTAAATTCCGCACCCATTCGGTTGAACAAATCAATATCCATTTGATGGTTCAAAAAGCTGTCAACCTTGAGAACATTGCCCTCTTTAACAATTCCGTCCTTTACAATTCTTTCTTCCAAAAAATTCATAGCATTTCATCTCTTTCCTTTATGTTTCCTCGCCTTGTCCGCAAAGAAATTTTTAATGCATAAAATGCATAATATTATAAATTATATACTTATTTCTAAGAAAATAAAAGACTTAAAAAATAAATTTCAAATGGGATAATCCATAATTAATCCCTAACATTAAAAAGACCTAAAAGGTATTTAATAAAACAAAATAGCCCTTGCAAATTTGCAAAGGCTGTAAAAAGCGAGTATAACAAAGATTATCTCTTTGAGAACTGTGAAAGCGTAAAGAAAACAGTCCGGTGGACTGTTTTTAGCTTTTACCGCAATAGCTGCGCTATGAGGACACCACAGTGAGATAAAAAACAGCACCATCGTTTGACGGTGCTGTAATATAACAAGATAATATGATTATCTCTTTGAGAACTTTTCAAACGCAAACATTGCCTTGTTTACAGGGCTTTTGCATTGTTTTGTTGCTTGTGTGTTATGTATAGAAAACAACTCACCGCTACTCAATAATACTCTATAATGATTTAAAGATTTTATATGTGGGTGTATTATCCCTATATTCATACGCTGTTTTTATATCATAGTTTGGATATTTCAAAAAATCTTCCCATGTTACTACATAAATATAATTGTTTTCTATATTGCTTTTTAGTATGGGAAATAAATTGTTTTTGTCATAATATGTATACGATCCATATTGATCAGGTAGGATTACTGCCAAAATAGCGTTATTATGACTTGTCCTGTCATTGCGGGTTGTTTCACGCAGCGAATAAGATATTTCCCAAGGAATCCATTGTGATCTTTGCCACTTTCCAGTTTCCTTCATATTAGGAGATATAAGAACAATTGTAATTGTGCTATCGTATATTTTATCCTTTAAATGATTCCAAATTGCTTCTTCAGACCACGAAGAAATGTCTTCATCACTTTTTTCGCCTTTATAAATATCGTCGCTTGATAATACATATTTTTGAATGTAATCAACATAATCACACGGCCAAGTAGGTTGAGTAGCTTCGGGGATCATTTTTACATCATAATCTTTATACTTATAGGAAACAAATACTTTTCTTCCCATTAAAACACCTCACTTTTTGTTATGTAACATATTATACTTTTATCAATGGTAGATTTTTATAATTCGGATTAACAAACCATTTATCAGTTAAAGGTGTAATATTAAAACTATCATTATCTATATCCTGTTTTTTGATAGTATAAATTGGTTTATCAAGCTCCAGAAAGTAGTTTAATTCATATATACACCATACAGATTCGGACGCATTTTCTGAATCGACATAAAGCAGTGCCTTTGATTGTTTTAGTCTTTCCTCAATAACTCTAAGCGTTGCTTCACATATTAGATTTCTTTTTAGGTAATCAACGTCATTTATCCAATCACAAAACACGTTTTTATTTGCATTGTTCTCAAATTCAATTAATCTCTGCACTGATTTACTATCTTTACTGCTGTGAGAAATAAAATAATCGTAATACTTCAGTTTTTGTTCTTTTGAATTGTTGATACGATATTCAAGTTCATAAGGGGTATGCGGTATTTTATATGTTTCATTGGGATAATCATACTTTAAGTAATGTTTTCTTTTCTTATTGCTTGTATGTACCTGCATATACTTCTGTCTTCTTGCTCTTGGTTGGTAATTAAAGCTTTGCAAGAGTGATAAAAGGCTTCCCATCGAAGTTGCTTATTTAGCTCTGTATCATTTAACTTGAAGAAAAAATGAATAACTCGTTGATTATAATACTTTTTCAACTCTTGAAGAATATAGCATCTATCTTTTTGAGTGGTATCCTTTCTCTCATACAAGCCTATTAACTGTTCCAGAAAAGCTGGGGTCATTTGTTGAGTTTTCTTTAATGCTGTTTCTATCTTTTTATTAACTTTATCAATTTTAGGGGTTCGTTTTGCTTGTAAGGTTTTCTCTGCTTTTTGACGATTACTTTCAGAAAAGTTATTTGAATATTTATTTTTGTACTCTTCTGAACAGATTTGACTATATAATCTAACATCTTTCAATAGAATATCTGCTCTTTTCATACAAAAACGAGGCTTTCCAAATCTTCTTTTCAGATATTGATCTTTTTTATTATAATAATCATACTTGATTTCAACGGAATGCCATTCGTGTGGATAGTAAGTTTTTAGAAGACCCTTTATATCGTCTTCTCTATAAAACTGAGGTAACACAGGAATTATTGTTTTAATCTGATCACTCCACATTTTCAGTATATCTCTAATTTCGTGTTCATATATTCGTTTTGTAACTCCCATAGTGACCTCTTTATTGGCATTAAATGTGTGTTATGATGATTACACAAGAACATATCAAAGCAAGTGGCAAATAAAACCACAACTCGGTTTTAGAAATAACACATCCCAAAAGAGTTCTCTTATAATCCTTGTTGGCATATCCAGAAGCATTGAGAGAGAAATCAATTTCAGAATTGCTTTTCTTTCGTACATCATTATATAAATCCCTATATAGCCTTTCCTGTAATAAATAATAGGAATCTAAAAACCAGAAAACAATAACCGGTACATAGGAAATAAGAAAATACATTTTATCTGTATCTTTACTTGCTAAAGCGAAAATACCAGCCGCCAGTGTAACTGCCCATCCTTTTAACATAAATGAATTCTTTGCCATGCGATTAATTACACCTTGGATCATTTCCAAATGTTTAATTTTATTATCCATTTTACATCACCTCTTATTTATTATGCGCTCTTGCTGCATCTTCAATCCATTTACCTAAATGATAATATCCATCATCATAGGTATAGTCATAAATTCCATCGGCAATATCATCAAAATAAGCAGGGATATTATTAGAATAGTATCCAATAACAGTATGTACATTTCCTTTTAATGAGCTTTTTTGAGTGCGCATATCCCTAATATTGTTAATATGAACACCGATAACCGCATTCCCTTTTTGAAGACTTTTGCAAATTTCATATTTTACAAAAGATCTGTTTAGTGTTTCGGATCCAATTAGAACTACAGTAACAGAAGTTCCTTCTAATTGTTTGTCAATCCATCTATGTACTGCTAAATCACCCTGACGTTTAATTTGTTCAAATTCAGCTTTATCAATAAAGCCCGCAGCTTCTTTACCTTGAGTAACCCAACTATTTCTTACCGTCATTGAGCGATTAATATCGTTTTCATAATGAAAACTAAAAAATACTCTTCTTGCCACTATTTGCCTCCTATATGCTTTTATGTATTTAGCCAAGTGCTTAATGGCGTGATAATGGTTGATGAGCCATCATCACTTAATTGATTGACATAATACCCTTGCGTAATAAATGAACCATTTCTGTATTTTTCGGTTCCATTATAATAGGATATATAAGGATATATTAGTAGATATTCGCTTCCTTTATATTGATAATCGTAGGATCCCCTTGGCTTCATAGGAAATAAGGCAATATGGTCTCTGTATTTCTTTGCATCGCCATACCCTAACTCCCAATTACACCATTTAGATTCGATAGCATTGTTAGTAGCTAAGAGAATAAACTTTTTGCACCTGTTTATTCTATCTTTTATTATTTTTGCCGTTTCGTCGGAAATCTTTTTTGGCATAGATGGATCTTGACTATCAATATAAGCCTTGACATTATAATTGTTTTCAAGAAAACCTATTATTCCTTTAAGATCTTTTAAATCGTTATGTTTGTGGGAGATAAAAACCGTAGTTTTTGCCTGTTGATAATAAGTTGTTCCCAAAATAGCGCCTCTTGATTCATATAGATTAACATTTGAATAAGAACTGAAATCTCCCTCTTGAAAAATAAAGCTCACATTATCCTCTTTTCTTACAGTAATTTTGAATGTTATTTCTATACCATTCGTGTGGAAGAAGAGTTGAACTATAAGCGTTTTCAAACAAACGATATAATTGAAAATATGTTTTTCTATTCATAACAATTGATTTTAGCTCAGATGTCTGCAACGGAATGATCTTCATTCCCTGAACACTTTTAGTATAATCCTGTGTATCATAGAACGGCATATTCTTTCTTCCTCTGAAATCAGCGATAACATTAATATCAAGATATGTTGTGGCGAAAACGCAATATGAATTCAAGTTCCCTGTTCTGATAAGGTGCCTACCTAAGTGTCTGGAAACAGGCTCCATCTCCATACGCCTCTGATTTGTGTTGTCGGCTAAAGTCGCTTCAAGCAAAAGTGTATGTGCCGGATAGTATTCTGTTTCGGGATATTCATATACAATATCCGCTTCACCACCGGCGGCGTGTGTTTTGGGTAAGAGATCAGCGTCAAGGGACAATTTCATATAATCAAGAATCTTACCGTGCCTTTCACTTGCTTTGTACCACAAAATACCAAGCACATATTCGAAAATCGTGGGTACATCGGCATTTTCGGTAACCATACTTCTGATTTCATCATCATTTTTTGTTTCAAAGCAATCAAGAAGCGACAGTAATTTATCATCAATAAATTCAGTGTCAATAAGATGTTGCAATCTCTGATAACGTGTATCCTCTATCAATCAATCCCGATATCTTTTCAATATTATCCTACAAAGATATTCTGTCTATGATATCTCATGTTTACTATCATTTCATTTGAAGGATTGCTAACATAAATTTTGTTTATATCAATATTAATCTTAGAAACATTTTCAGAACTTAGTTTATTAGATATTAAAACCTTCATATTATCATCAAAAGTAATTAATCCAATATCGAAAAGCCTATCATACAGCGGTGATAATAACAGTCCGTTTTCCGAACTTAATCGCTCATAATTTGAAGCTGAACGCCAAGGTTTTATGTGACTTGCTAATAATAGCCGACTATCATCAATTCCGGTAATTATACAATGTTGATATTTTTCTATTATTCTATCTCTAAAAATTCCTTGACCAATTCTAGACTTTATTAACATTTCCTTTTCTGTCGTTGTAATATCTAAATCTGTTATTATTGTTAATTGTCGATCAATTATGGGATTGTCAACTTCTGACGATTTGTAATTTTTTAATTTCCAATAACCCTCACCCAATCCGTAGACCGAACAAAATAAATCTTCACTTCCTCTATAAGATTTCGTCTGGCTACAATGTCTTTGTATTGTAGCCCTAACATTATCTTTCCAATTAGGATTAGAGTAAATAAAATTTAATTTTCCTTCCTCTTCAATAGCTTCATATATTTCATTTAACGATCCCATACCATTCAGTTTATTAAGTGCAGATATAATCGAAGAAAGATATGTTGTTTCTTTCATTTATAGCACCACTTCCATCATTTCTAAATCTTCTTTAGTGGCTTTTCGTAAAATTTCCATCTGCGGTTCACCGTTATACCATTTCTTTTCACTATGTCTTATAGCATTGATTTGCCAACCACTTGTTATTATAATCTGTCTGTCATTCTTCCATTTTATAACATATAATGTCTTGCTAAATTTATTTTTCATTTGGTTTCACCTATTAAAATTTAACTACCATTGTTTTACACCGCAATTAGTTTTGCATTGTACCTAACGACATAATCAATTATTTTTTGTTGGTCATAGCTTTCAGCACCAAACCAAGCATAATTACAAATATAGTTGCTATACATCAAATCATTTGTAATCAACAATTTTTCTGTAAAAGCAGAAGATACTGCACCTGTTCCTGCAAATATATCAGCAACAGAATCAATATCAGAACACTCCTCATTAACAACTTTTGTAATAAACGGCAACAACTTATACTTATTTCCTAAATACCTTCTATTGTTAATCAAAGAAGTCTTATAATCACCTGTTTTAACAGCAACAGCCATTTTTCTCACCCAAACATATTATCATTAGAGTCGCACTACTATCTGATAATAGAATTATATCAAATTGATTGTCCTATAAAAAGGACTTTGCTATTACAATCAGCATATAAATCCAGCAGCATATAAGCTCTCGTATAAATTATATATTTTTATACGATATATGTCAAATAAAAAATCTGTTATCACAAGATATAGTAAGGGCAACAAGTATCTCTATCTGTTGCCCTCTGTGTTATTAGGCGTATATCAGCTCTTCAGTTACAATCTCCTCTGCACGGTTACGGATATTGTTCATTCTCGCAACCCACATCATTTGGTTTTCCGCTTTGAGCTGTTCGGTTACGCCTTCTTTTTCGGAGAGTTGTTTTACTAACCGAAAGAACATATCCTCTGCCTGTTCGTCTATGTCGGCGAGGTAGGCGGTGAGCTTACAGCTTGTCATCAGATTGGTATAGCGGATTTTGTGGTGCTGTTTGATGTACCTCAAATGCCGCTTGCCCCATATCCCGATTTCAACCTTTGGCTGTTCGGGCAGCTCCAAACACGGCAGATAATAATCACCTTGCATTTCGTAGTGGATACCCGTTTTCTTGTCGTAAATTCTCTTTTCCATTGTTCATCAACCTTTCATAACATATTAGCGTGCGTCACGCTGTTTTGACTTTTTGTATCCTCTCGCCTGCTCGATAATCTCATTGAGCTTGCGCTTACCGAAAACCTTTTCCAACAGGCGATAGGCTTTGTTTTGCTCTCGGAGTTGATTATTCAATTCCTTCAACCTTGAATTTTCGTGTTTCAGACTTTTGTTTTCGCTGTATAATCTGCCGTTCAGATTGTTGATGCGGTGATAGTTTTCCCAACCCAAATAGCTTTTTGCTACCGCAGATCGAACAAGATTTTTCAGACGCTGGATTAACGGATCTACAAACTTTTTCTTGTAACTCTTTGCCGACATCAAGCCCTGCGGTTCCGGGAGTTGCAGCTCTGGATTATTGTCAAGCTGATGTTCTATGCTGTCGAGTGAATCCGTTGCTTCCTTGATTTTTTCAGCCGTCGCTTTCAGACCTTTGACCTCCAACTGCTTTCCCTCAATCTCCCGGTCGAGCTCGGCGACCTCTTTGGCTCGCTCCTGTTTTTTGTAATCAAGGACGGATAGGTGCTGCTCGTGCGTGCCCTTCTGTTCCCACTCGATACCGTGCCGCTCCATAATCTGAGCAAGGACTTTCTTTTCGGAAAGTATCCAGCGATTCAGTTCGTTGTCGCTTCTGCCCTCGCCTTTGAAACCCATATTGAGCAGAGCCTGTTTCAGCGAAACTCGTGTTTCCAAACCTCGATTGCTCCCGGTGGTGAACGGTATAAAGTCGATATGGATATGCGGCGTTGCTTCGTCCATATGAAGGTGCGCCGAGAACACTCGCAGATATGGATTGCGTTCTTGGAAGCCCTGATAGTATTCGTCGAGGACTGTCCTCGCAAGCTCGGCGTGCTCTCCTGTTGCCGACATATCTTCCATGTTGCCGATTTGGAAGATGATCTCGTGGAACAGCTTTTCCTGCTTTCCGGACTCGATATGCTTGTAGTAATCGGAAATCTTTCTGTCCTTGCGTTTCTGTTTATCGTTGTACTGTTTCAGAGCTTCGTCAAACAGTTCGTGGTACACTTTCTTGATCGGCTCATTGCAGTAATCTATATTGAGGTGGGTACGCTCGCTGTCCACGTTCTCCGCTGTGAAACTGCGGCTGTTGTGCGTGACGGAGCCTTTACCCACCATTGCGCTGATCGTTCTCTTCATTTATCTACCTCAAATCTGTATAATAATATGGTTATCTCATTGGTTTATCTCTAACTCAGGTTCTGTTACTCTTGCCAAGAGTAACGCAAAAGCACTTTTGACATCAGAGCCATCAAAAATGCTACCTACGAGCAGGTTTTGCGCCCGCTGGGAGGCAAGGGCAGCCCTTTGAAAAGGGCTCCCTGCACCCCGCCTAAACTCTATTGCGTGTCAGTCCGTGTCAGCTGTGTCGGTGTTTCACACACCCCACAATCGCTGTCACAGCTGTCACGCTTTGACACGCCGCCCTCATAGGTCAGCGTGATTCTGCGCCCTTCGTGAGTGCGCTTGTAGTGGTAGACGATCTTGTGCTCGTCCATCAGACGGTTGACATTGACATTCAGCTTTTGCGTGATAGCGTTCGGCTTGATGTCAACGGTGAGATACTCGCACAGCTCCGTCGGCGTTCCGCACCATTGCGGATTGTCGGCAGTCACCCTTTCGGCGATCCTCTCGAGCAACGGCTCCGGCGGCGCTTTCCAAAGCTCTGTTTCGATTTTGTCAAGCTCCCATACCAGTGTTTCTGTGTTCTTCTTCAAGTACACACGCTGGTCTTGCTGATCTCTGCCCGATACTTCGAGCGTGGCGTTGTTACTCGTGCGCTTATCTTTGGAGAGAATAAACGCTCCGTCAGCAGCGCCGAGCAAGCCGTTAGTGCCGGAGATCATATCGAACTTATCGTCAGCGGTCTGTTTGCGAGTATGGTGGACAACCAACATACAAATGTTGTGGCTGTCCGTGAAACTCTTTAGCTTCGTGATGATTTGGTAGTCGTTGGCGTAGCTGTAATTCTCGCCGCCGACCTCCCTGACCTTTTGTAAGGTGTCGATAATCACCAGCGAAGTGTCAGGGTGTTTCTGTAAGAAGCCGTCGAGCTGTTCGTCCAAACCATTGCCGAGCTGATGAGCTGATACTGAAAAGAACAGGTTTTCGTTTTCGGCTGTTCCGAACATACGATACAGCCGCTTCTGCAATCTCGGATAGTTGTCCTCCAGAGCGAGATACAATACCTTACCCTGCCGAACATCAAAGCCCCACAGGTTTGTGCCTGTGCTGACGTGATAGGCAAGCTGTGCCATCAAAAAACTCTTGCCGATCTTCGGAGAGCCGGCGAAAAGATATGTTCCCCGGTAGAGCAAGCCGTCGATGATCGGCGGCTTACTCTGATAGGCGCTGTCAAACAGCTCGGTCATCGAGACCGTGTGTAAATACGATTCGTCAATATCGCAAAGGTCGTATTTTTCATTCATAGTTCAATCCTCCTTTTAGCTGGCTTCTTTATCTCTAAAGTAGCCGGTTTCTTCCCAGACTTTTTTGTCGGGGCAGTAGTAGTTGTACTCGCTTGATTTGTCAAGCTTCATAGCATAGCCGAATTTCAAGATGCCCTGTTGCAAACCAACACGGACATATTGAGCGTCCTTGCCGATAGCCTTTGCGATCTCGGTAATAGGGACGTTCCTTCCTGTGAATTTCGGACAATCTATATATAGCTTATTCTCCATAGCATATCCTCCTGTTAATTATTTGCGCACTTTAAGTTCGCATATTCATTATATATGCATTTATATGACTTGTCAATACCTAAATTCAAATAATATGTATTTTAATTTCGCAAATGCACTTGCAATTCACAAACAGGTGTGCTATTATTATAATGAGGTGATGACGAAATGGATAATTTGCAAACCTTAATTGGTGAAAGAATCGCCAAACAGCGCAAGCAGCTTCGGATTAGTCAGACCGAGCTTGCGGAACAATTAGGAAAATCACTCCGCACCGTGCAGAAGTACGAGAGCGGAGAAATAGATATGTCCGTCTCTGTCTTGGAACAGATAGCGAACATATTAAAAATGCCCATCAATTACTTGATGGGCTACGATTCGTCGCATATTAAACTGGAAACAATGGGCGATGTATATGCATATCTCTTTGAACTGGACAGAAAACAGGATGTCCGCTTTGAGGTCGAATTTACAAAAGGCCCTGAAACGATCAGAAAGGTATCGCTTGTATTCGATGTTCACGAAGCAGAGGGAAACAATTCGCTTTATACAATGTTAAGAAACTTCGACTACAATCGTGAGAGTTTTGAAACCTACAAAATCGACTATGATATGTTCCGGGATTGGGAAGAAAAAGAAATCAAATCCCGAAGCGAGTATTTCTTGACAGACAAAGAATATGAAGTATTAGACAACGAGGAACGCTTGAAAAGATTCAACGAATACTACACAAAGAAGTTCCAAGAACAATCAAACCAAGGTGATACAGAGCAATAAGCTCTTATCATAAATAATAAACACAAGGAGGTTTTGGAGAGTGAGGTTGCCAAACGGTTACGGCGGCGTCACAAAGCTATCGGGTAGGCGTAGAAAACCCTATATGGTCAGAAAAACTATCGGCTGGCACATTGATGAGAAAACAGACAAAAAGGTTCAGGACTATGTGGTCATAGGCTATGCAGCCACCAAATCGGAGGCGCTGCAAATGCTGGCTGACTACAACAACAATCCCTTTGACGTATCTGCTTCCAAGATCACATTCAAGGAAGTGTATGGGCGCTGGTCTGCGGAGAAGTTTCCGACGGTATCGGAATCCAACGTAAAGGGCTATAAGGCTTCATATAAAGTCTGTGCTCCGCTTTACGACAAGGTATTCAAGGAAATCAAGCTTGCAGAGCTGCAAAACGTCGTGGACACCTGCGGAAAGAACTATCCCACACTGAGGAAGCTAAAAGTGCTTTTGAATCAGCTCTATGAATACGCAATGAAAAATGAGCTGTGCAATAAGGACTACTCCGAATATGTGGACATCGTAAAGCATAAAGACCGCAATCCGAACAAAAGGGATCGTGAAAAGTTCACCAAAGCAGAAATCGACCGCTTATGGAAAACGTCCGACGACAAGTATTATCAGATCGTCCTTATGATGATTTATTCGGGTGTGAGGATTTCTGAAATGCTGAATCTCAAGCGAGAAGACGTAAACCTGAACGAACAATATTTTGATGTCAAGCTCAGCAAAACAGAAAACGGGATCAGACGAGTACCGATTGCCGACA
>ERZ772865.413-NODE-413-length-49388-cov-8.738370_pt1 | contig 49388 bp, 40 predicted proteins | sample MGYA00512133_ERZ772865 | MGnify/ENA primary metagenome ERZ772865 (study PRJEB29015, sample SAMEA2737722) | human gut metagenome | biome: human gut; feature: human-associated habitat; material: faeces | place: China | collected 2012 ...
CGCAGAGCGTTTTTTACTTTACAGGAAAGCAATTTCCTGTAAAGTAAAAAACGCGCCGCTCCTATTCGGAGACAGCGCCTTTGCCATCAATAATCATATTATTCTGTTCCATACTAGTATAAAAGAAATAAAAAAGAAAGAATACCCCATCACTTTGTTGAGAAGGAAAGTGATAAAGCTTCTTTCTTTAAGTTGTGAACATAATAGCACCGGAGTTTTTACTTGTCAAGGACAAATTTTTTTCTTGCATCTAAAATATATTTTCAGTGCGTTACTCCCACATCTATACCCACTGCTTATTTTCGAATGAATTTATCATCCTGTGATGTCTTCTCATCATCTGACACATAACGTTCCACTCTCATATGAAGATCGTATTTATCCCGTAATGCCGCAATCGTCTGCATCATCGGAGAAGCATGGTGCACATCTAATGCCTGCTGGTTCTCCCAACTGTCTATTAAAAGTACCGTTTCCTCATCCTGCATCGGTATAAAATATTCATACCTTAAATTGCCCTCTTCCCGGCGGATTGCATCTGCCGTTCCGCTGTTTTCCATCTCTTGGGCAAACTTTAATGCATTTCCATTTTCACCGGTATAATAAAGATTTACTGTTATGCTCATATGCGTCTCCCTCCTGGTAATCTCTCCATTTTATAAATGTAATAATACAATTATCAAAATTGCAGTCACATTATTTCCAGTCATAAAATTGCAGTTACAAAGTCTCTAAGAAATGAATCATCAGATTCTTTAATTCCCGCTGGTCTGTTGCAAGTATTACATTCATCAGATTTGCTTCTAACATTCGTTTCATTTTCTTCTTTAATTTCATATGCGTCACTCCTTTTTTAACGGAGCCCGGAATTTATTTTCCGGGCTCCAACATGCTATAAATGCAAGAGACATATGGCATGTCTTCCTTACAGTTCAAGGATAACATGTTTTCTGTTCTCTGCAACAAGTGTGACGGATTTTGAATGATCGTTTCAAAAGAATCGGCTCTTATGAATGAAATCTTGAAATTTTGTTTCATTTTATTGCTATGATTTTTCTGTATCACACAGGTTCTTTGCACCAATCTCATAATATTGCTTGCTCAGTTTTATATTTTCATCATAACCGGCAGAAAATTCCATTGCAAACATAACATCCAGAAGGTATTTTGTTGCTGCGGAAAATGCCACTGTCCACAGTCCTTCCATCCGGATACTTCCACACTCTGTCAGTGTTCTTGGTGTCAGCAGAACCTCATCCACATATGCTTTCATCCTGCTTTTGCCCTGGGATGTAATCAGAATGGTTTTTGCTTTTGCCCGATGTAAATCCCTTACCAGTTCCACCAGCTTCTTATTATTTCCGGTATGACTAATCATGATGGACAGATGATTTTCATTATTCTGCAATGCCATCATCCTTTGTATATTATCTTCCGCATAAGTATTTGCCACCTTATCGCAATGGAAGAACTGACTGCAGCCGTAGCGTGCCAGATGTATATTCATATCAAAGGCATAGAAATCAATGTACTTGGCCTCATGCACCATTTTTCCCACCCGCGCCAGCTGATCAATCGTAAGAAGACGCTTTGTCTTTTCAACGGCAAGGGTGTCAATGTCCGCAATCTTATTCCTAATGGTCATGGCATTTTCCTGCTGCTGTATTACAAAATGCTCTGTGGACGTCTCCTGTCCACCCTCCGTACTCTGCAATTCACTTAGGAAACGCAGCCGGAATTCTCCATAATCCTGACAGCCGATTTTCCGGCAAAAGCGGCTTACAGCAGCAGTACTGCTATAAGAAACTTCCCCTAACTGCTTTGCTGTCATGGAAATGACAGCCTCCGGATGTTCCATCAGATAATCACGAATATTTCTTTCCCGTTCCGTCAAGTCCTTCCGCTCTTGCATCTGCCGGATAATTTCCATTTGCCATTCTCCTTTTTACGCATTGAATTCATCTAAAATTGCATACAATTCTTCAGCACTAGCTGCCAGATGTGTTGCTCCATGCTCCTTTAAAAATGGAACATCCCGGAATCCCCAGGTCACACTGATGCATGGCATACCGGAATTTGCTGCTGTTGCAATGTCCACATCAGAATCGCCTACATAGACCGCTTCTTCACTGCTGCTTCCAAGCTCCTTTAACGCCTGCATAACAGTGTCAGGTGCGGGTTTCTTACGAATGCCATCTTTTTCTCCAATGGCAACTTCAATCTTTCCTTTAAAATAAATCTGCTGTAATTCCTTTACTGCAAAATCCGCTTTATTTGAAACAATTGCAAGGCGATAGCCCTGTCCCTTTAAGGAAGTAATCATTTCTTCCACCCCCGGATAAAGACAGGTGGTATCATTACAATGCTCACCATAATATTCTTTAAAAGCTGCAAATACATGCTCAAATTCCGGATTTTCCTCTCCGCCCTCTAACGCACGCTCAATCAGCTTGCGGATGCCATTTCCGACAAATTTCCGGACATCCTCCATACTGTGCTGTGGCTGTCCATATTTTTCCAATGCATAATTGGTTGCATCAGTCAAATCCTTTAATGTGTTTAATAAGGTTCCATCCAAGTCAAAGATAACAGTGTTATATTTTTTCATCCTTCTTCTACCTTTCTGTCACTTCCCCCGCCCCATAATTAGCAGACAGCAAATGTAAATCATGCGCTGACATTGCTCATGAGAAGCTGTCCTCTTGTAGCCATATAATTTCTGCCACATTTTCTTTCTCAGACTCCGTGCACACGCAGATGTGGTAATCCGGTATCTCATCATACTCTGCGAAGCTTACCGGCTGCTGGATGCCTTCCCGGTAAAATGCGATGCCATCTTTCTTCGGATAAGATGCGATGCCATTCTCCCTCCGGTGAACTGCAATGCTCTTTAAGGGAAAGGTAATTCCTTCGCCACTCCATTTTACATAGCTTTCCTTGGCTGTCCAGAGGCGTACAAATGCCATTTCTTTATCCGGCTGGCTTTGTATCCATGCCTGCTCGTCCTTTGTGCAGCACTTGTCCAAAAGCGTCTGCTTTAATGCTCTCCGGTGTTCGATGTCAATTCCAACCGGTGCATCAGAAAATACCGCCACTGCATAGTTTCCTGTGTGAGACAGATTAAAATGCAGTCCCTCACAGCCTGCCACCTGCGGCTTGTCATGGGTTCCCATTATAAGCTGACAGGCATCTAAATCTATGCCATTTTCCCGTAACCCATAGGAAAGCAGGATGCCTGCAGCAATACTCCTCAGTCTGTCCTCTTCTTTTTTTATTTTATTTACCTTCTCCCAACGTGTGGGAAGCAATTTTATTTGTTCTTTATATTCCGGATGCTCTTTTAACAGCCGGATATCCATTCCATATATGCTCCACATATCCACATCATAGCACAAATACAAAAAGTTCTCCACATTCTGTTATAAAAAAAGAATGTGCCTTGGCACATTCTCGCGCCTGCGGCGGTCGCTTGCGACATCTACCTTATACGCCGCAGTGCACATCCTCGCGGAGCATTTTTTACTTTACAGGAAAACAATTTCCTGTAAAGTAAAAAATCCCCGGGCAAAATACTTCTCTTCCCATAAGAAGCATTTTGCCCGGGATTCCACTTTTAAACTATGTAATTAGTCCTGATTGATAGTCTCATTTAAGATTCCAGTAATCTCTTTCATGGACTTTTCAAACTCTTCATCATTGTTGTTATTGAAAATCAGTAAATCATCTTTTACATTCGGATCATGCAGGTCTTCCGGAATCTCAAAGTTACAGGATGCAATATATTCATCCCAGTGCTCTAACTTCCAATCATCACGGTCAGATGCTCTGGTAATCATTCTCTCATGAACGATTTCCGGATCTGTCTGTACCCAGATTGTTACTAATGTAGCATCTTTCTTTGCCAGCTGGGCTTTCAGACCTTTGATATATTCCATATCACGGATTTCTCTTGTAAATGGTGCATTGATAAGAACCAGATCTTCATACTCCAATGCCTCCAGTGCCAGATTTACGACACATTCATATTCATAATCACGAATGTTCTTCTCAAAGAAATCACTGCTTCTATTATATGGCTGTCCAGCCACTACAAAAATCTGTTTGGATAATGTAATTAAAGTATCCTTATCCAGATATACAATATGGTTTAATCTCTTTGCCAGTTCTTTTGAAATATATGTTTTCCCGCAAGCTGGCGGTGATGTTACGATAATCAGTTTCTTGCTCATTTCTACTTCTTCCTCCGTATTTCCTGTTCATTTTTCCCACTATTATAAAACAGGTTTTCCGATAGAACAAGGGGTTTTTTTTACTTTTTTTCCTATTTTTTCGTAAATATGCAATATTTTTTAAGATAATAACAGCCGTTTATCTTAGAATTTCTCCGTTGCTTTCGATTACTTTCTTGTACCAGTAGAAGGATTTCTTTTTCGTTCTCTTCAAGGTGCCTTTCCTTCATATCGATCCAGTATAATTTCAAGGCTTTCATCTTTTTCCTCTTATCCCTGTACTTTTATATGGTTCTTGTCTGTCGCTGATAGCAGAACGGGTCTACCGGACTCTTTCCCTTAAAGGATGACTCGCCATTTAATTTCTTTACCAGCATTTCAACGTTAAATTCATTGGCTGTATATGCATTGATAAAGGTCTCTATCATCGGCACATCCTGCATATGATACGGATTTGCAATGGAGATAAACATGGTCGGAATCTCATGGGCAAACCATGGTGCATCATATCCGATTGGTGGTCTCCCACTGCCGGTTTTCCGCTGGCACTGATGGCATCTCCTAATACGATGGTCAGTACCTTCTTATATTTATCCTTAGAAAGTGGCAGAAGATTCTGCTCATCCTTTACCAGTGTAATTGCTTTATCGGATACCTGATATGCCATGTCAATATGCTTCTTACAACGCAAAATATCAAGGGCAGACTCATCCGGAATCAGAGTATGCGATTTCTGTTTCTCATGCAGCTTCAAAGATGCTTTTGTTGCCAAAATATAAGTAACCGCCTCATTCAGACGTTCTTCTGAAATTATGCCACTCTTAACTGCCTCTAAAACAGTCTCGTAATCCTCTTTCAGATTCTTCGTAAATAAAAGCATGTCACAGCCTGCATTGATGGATTTCGGAAGCAGCTCTTTACGTCTTCCGGCACAGCCAAAGCCTACCATATTGGTGGCATCTGTAGTAATCATTCCGTTGAAACCAAGCTTTCCTCTTAACAATCCCTGTAGCAGTTCTTTCGATAATGATGCTATATGCAAAAAAATGCCCTCTTTCCACACAAATTTGATTTGCACATTTATTTTATCCGGTGTATATTTTTACTGAACTGACAAAAGAAAGAAGGTCGAAAAAATGGAACACATTGCAAGAAATGATGCTTTTGCATTACTGAAAAAATATAACAAAGACCCTTTTCATATTCAGCATGCGCTTACGGTTGAAGCTGTTATGAAATGGTATGCCAATGAATTAGGCTATGGCGAGGATGCTGAATACTGGGGTATCGTGGGACTGCTTCACGATATCGACTTCGAATTATATCCTGCCGAGCATTGTCTTAAGGCTCCGGAATTGTTAAAGGATGGCGGCGTTTCGGATGACATTATTCATGCGGTCTGCTCCCACGGCTACGGCATTACCGTAGAATGTGGCACAACCATTGATGTGGAACCGCTTCACGAAATGGAAAAGGTTTTATTTGCCGCAGACGAATTAACCGGTCTTATCTGGGCCGCCGCACTGATGCGTCCATCCAAGAGCACGAAAGATATGGAATTAAAATCCTTAAAGAAGAAATATAAGAGCAAAGGCTTTGCTGCCGGATGCTCCCGTGAAGTAATTGAACGTGGTGCCGCACAGCTTGGCTGGGACTTAGAAAAACTTCTTACCATGACACTGCAGGCAATGGCGGCAACCGAAGATGAAATCAAGGCGGAAATAGAAGCGGAATAATTTTTCTGTCTTGCTCCTGCCCTCTTCCTATGTTAAAATGTGAAAAAGCATATATTATACAATCTATATGGCACTTTCTATAGTTCAAATCCGGTTCTGCATAGAACCCCGCATTTCTGTATCTATCTATGCTTTTGATTCACTATTTAACTAAAAAGCAGGAGCGATACAGTATGGAAATAACTGCCATTATTCGATAGCAGATAATCTTTTGCCACTGGATATGATATTTATTTTCTATCACTGCTTATCCTCCTGCCACACACAAGGAGGACTTGCCTATGGCAGGAAAGGCACATGAAGTAAACGAATCAACGAAACGCACGCCGGTAGCAAACCGCAAATTTAAGGACACTGTTTTCCGAATGTTATTTTCGGATAAGGAAGCGTTACTCTCCCTTTATAATGCAGTTAATAACAGTCATTACACGGATTCCGGTGCCCTTGAAATTGTAACCCTGGAAAATGCCATTTACATGGGAATGAAGAACGATCTGGCTTTTATTCTGGACATGAATCTCTATCTATACGAGCATCAGTCCACAATGAATCCAAATATTCCGCTTCGGGATTTATTCTACATCGCAGCGGAATACCAGAAGCTTGTGGATAAGAAATCCCTGTATTCTTCTGCCTTACAGAAAATTCCAAATCCCCATTTCATTGTATTTTATAATGGAAGCACACCGATAGATGATTGCTATACCAGCCGTTTGTCAGATGCTTTTTATCATACAGCCGACAATCCATCGTTGGAACTTATTGTTACTACATTCAATGTAAACGCAGGACACAACACCAAGTTAATGTCCCATTGCCAGATTTTAAAGGAATATTCCATTTATGTTGCAAAGGTTCGTTCCCTTGCAGAACAGATGCCTTTGGATGATGCCGTACAAAAGGCTGTCACCGAATGCATTCAGGAAAATATTCTGGCAGATTTTCTTAGGAAGAATCAGGCGGAGGTAATTGCTATGAGTATTTTTGAATACGATAAAGTTGAAGAAGAGAAAAAACTGAGAAAAGCCGAATTTGATGCCGGTGTTGAACAGGGATTAAAGCAGGCTTCTACCGATACTGCCCTTCGTCTATTGAATACTGGAAAATTTGATGCAACGGAAATAGCAGAACTTTGTAATCTTCCTTTAGAGGACGTTACTGCACTCATGAAATAACTTTTATATTACATAAATATTTGATACCTATAGACCCTGCCACCGACAGCTCAAGAAGCCCGCAGACCACCTGTTTTCAAACAGATAATCTGCGGGTTTCCTATTGCTTACTGGTACTTGCTGGTTGCCTTCAGTCGGGTCAGGGCACGGGATAAGGATGCTCTGGAATGATAGTATTCCTGGATGCTCTGCTTCTGCCGCATCTGCTCCTCGGCACGTTCTTTTGCTTCTCTGGCACGGGCAACGTCAATCTCCTCCGGACGCTCTGCGGTTTCTACCAGAAGTGTCACACGGTTGTTGACGATTTCCACAAAGCCCATACCAACTACTGCATATTCCCAATTTGCAGTTCCTTCCGGCTGAAAACGCATTTCACCTTCATCTATGGCAATAACCATATCCTCATGATGTGCCAGAATCTCTTTCTGTCCATCATATTCCGGAACAATCAGTGAACGGCATCTGCCGGCATAGAATACCCGGTTCGCTGCAATTATTTTTAAATAAAATGTATTTCCTGCCATATCTGCACCTCTTTATTCGAAAGATGTCACCAGGCGTATTCCTGCACAGCATATGTTATGCATTCTGGTGTTCCATCTCTTCTGCTTTACGGATGACATCTTCTACTGTTCCTACGTTGAAAAATGCATTTTCCGGATACTGATCCATATCACCATCGATGATTGCCTTGAATCCACGAATGGTTTCAGATAATGGAACGTAAACACCCTTTACGCCGGTAAAGTTCTCTGCTACATGGAACGGCTGTGATAAGAACTTCTGAATCTTTCTTGCACGATATACCAGTAACTTGTCCTCATCTGCCAGCTCTTCCATACCAAGAATTGCGATGATATCCTGTAACTCTTTGTATTTCTGCAGAATCTCCTGTACTTTCCGGGCTACCTGATAATGTTCTTCTCCAACAATATCTGCCTCTAAGATACGGGATGTAGATTCCAGCGGATCTACTGCCGGATAAATACCCTGCTCTACAATCTTTCTGGAAAGTACGGTGGTCGCATCCAGATGTGCGAAAGTAGTAGCCGGTGCCGGGTCAGTTAAATCGTCTGCCGGTACATAGACTGCCTGTACAGATGTAACAGAACCATTCTTTGTAGATGCGATACGCTCCTGCAATTCACCCATTTCAGTTGCCAGTGTCGGCTGATATCCTACTGCGGAAGGCATACGTCCTAACAATGCAGATACCTCAGAACCTGCCTGTGTGAAACGGAAAATATTGTCGATGAAAAGAAGCACATTCTGGTGTTTCTCATCACGAAAATATTCTGCCATGGTAAGTCCTGTCTCAGCCACACGCATACGTGCTCCAGGCGGCTTGTTCATCTGACCGAACACTAAGGCTGTCTTCTCTAATACACCGGATTCCTTCATTTCTGTCCAGAGGTCATTACCCTCACGGGAACGCTCTCCAACACCGGTGAAAATAGAATATCCGCCATGCTCTGTTGCGATGTTACTGATTAACTCCTGAATCAATACGGTTTTACCTACTCCGGCTCCACCGAACAATCCAATCTTACCACCTTTTGCATATGGTGCTAAAAGGTCGATAACTTTAATACCGGTCTCTAAGATTTCCTCTGCCGGGTTCTGGTCTTCAAATGCCGGCGGTTCACGATGAATGACCCATTCCGGTGCATCCTTCAATGGTTCGCCACCATCGATTGCCTCTCCTAATACGTTGAACAGTCTTCCCAATGTCTGCTCACCGACCGGAGTTTTTATTCCGCTTCCTGTAGCGGTTACTTCCATATCACGGCAAAGTCCCTCACTGGAAGCTAACATAATACAACGTACCATATGATTTCCGATATGCTGTGCCACTTCCATGATGCACTTCTTATCGCCGTTTTTCACTTCAAGGGCGTCTTTGATTGCCGGCAATTCTTCGTCTTCAAATGAGACATCCACTACCGGGCCTAACACCTGTATGATTTTTCCTGTCTTCATGAAAAAGCCTCCTTATCACTGCCTCTTTTTCCGTTTCTGAGCTTTCGCTCCTGCAATGACCTCGGTTATTTCCTGGGTAATTGCTGCCTGTCTTGCACGATTATATAAAATATCCAGCTCATGGAGCATATCTTTGGCACTTTTGGTTGCTGCCTCCATTGCCATCATTCTTGCGTTCTGCTCGCAGGAATAAGACTCAACTAACGCTCCATAGATGAAACCAACTACATAATCCGGTACAATTCGATCCATCACTGCCTCCGGAGATGGTTTCAATGCCAGTTCCTCCATCGGAATATCTGCAGGCAGTTTCACATTAAAGCTTGCTTTCTTCAGTGGAAGCAGCTGTCTGATCTGTGTCTCCTCCTGAATCGCATTGACCATGCTGGTATAGATGATATAGACTTCGTCTAACTCTTCTTTCCGGTACAGTTCCAGAAGTTCCTCTGCAATATTTCTTGCACGGTTCAATGTCGGATTCTGTACGGTATAGTGGAACTGCTTATCAATCTCAATTCCACGCTGTTCAAAATAGTGACGGCCTAACTCACCTAATACAAACAGTTTGTTATTTTTATGTGCTTTCAAATGCTCCTCTGCAAGCTTTAATACATTATGGTTATAGGAGCCTGCCAGACCCTTATCTGCCGTAATAACAATATAACCTACCATCCGTTCTTCCGGCTTTTTCTCTTCGTTGGTCTTAAAATAAATGTCCTCAATATCCGGAAGATGTCTTAAGATTCTGCTCATTTCCGACTGCAGGGTAAAGAAATAAGGTTCTGTGTCAGAAAGCATTTTCTTTGATTTCTTCAGCTTCGAAGAAGAAATCATATACATTGCATTGGTAATCTTCAATGTATCATTGATACTCTTCATCCGATCCTGAATTTCCTTTGCATTTGCCATAACAACACCTGCTCATTCCTATTGATTTCTACTGTCTTCGAATTCTTTTGCAGCCGCAACAATCTTATCGGTCAGTTCATCGGAAAGCACTTTGGTTTCTTCGATTTCCCTGCCGATTTCCGGATGCTTCAAATCCATATATTCAAGAATCTCATTCTGATACTGTTTTACATTCTTTGTTTCTACTTTATCAAATACACCATGGTTTGCCATACACAGTGTCTCTACCTGCTCATGCAGGGAAAGCGGATGGCAGAGTGGCTGTTTTAAAAGCTCCATCAATGCTTTTCCATGCTGTAACTGTGCCTTGGTCATATCATCAAGGTCCGATGCAAACTGGGTAAATACTTCCATCTCACGATACTGTGCCAGGTCGATACGGATACTTCCGGATGCCTTCTTCATTGCCTTGGTCTGTGCAGCACCACCGACACGGGATACGGACAAACCAACGTTGACTGCCGGACGCATACCTGAGAAGAAAAGGTTACTCTCTAAGAAAATCTGTCCGTCTGTAATGGAAATGACGTTGGTCGGAATATATGCGGATACATCTCCTGCCTGTGTCTCAATGATTGGCAGTGCGGTAATGGAACCTCCGCCCAATTCATCACTTAAACGGCTGGAACGCTCTAACAATCTGGAATGTAAGTAGAATACATCACCAGGATAAGCTTCACGTCCCGGAGAACGCTCTAACAGCAGAGAGATTGCACGATATGCTACCGCATGTTTGGATAAATCATCATATACGATTAACACATCTTTTCCCTGATGCATAAAGTATTCTGCCATTGCAGTTCCTGCATATGGTGCGATGTACTGCATGGATGCAGGATCACTTGCAGTTGAGGAAACCACAATGGAATAATCCATTGCATCATGCTTGGTCAGTGTAGATACGATTTTTGCTACACTGGACGCCTTCTGTCCGATGGCAACATAGATACAGATTACTCCTTTGCCTTTCTGGTTAATGATGGTATCTGTTGCAATGGAGGTCTTTCCGGTCTGACGGTCTCCGATAATTAACTCTCGCTGTCCTCTACCAATTGGGAACATGGAGTCAATGGACAAGATTCCTGTTTCCATTGGTGTATTTACTGATTTACGTTCTACAATGCCCGGTGCTTCCTCTTCGATTGGACGATAATCATCTTCCTTAATCTCGCCCTTTCCATCAATCGGCTCACCTAATGCATTGATAATTCTTCCAACAAAGCCTTCCCCTACCGGGATTCCGGCTTTTTTCCTGGTACGAACCACTTTGGTTCCTTCTTTGATTCCGGTATCACGGCCGAATAAAATAACACCGATTTCATTCTGTCTGATATCCTGTACCATTCCTTTGACACCGTTATCAAATACAACAATTTCACCATACATTGCATGGTCAATTCCGTAAATGGTTGCAATTCCATCACCAACCCAGATTACGGAACCGGTCTCACGACTGGATTCATCCCAGTCAAATTCTTCTATCTCGCTCTGGATAATCGAGATTATGTCTGCAGCACTAATTGCGCCCACAGGCTTCACCTCCCTGTTAATTTTCTTTCCAACTGACGTAAGCGGCCTTCATAGCTTCTGTCATATTCTTTATGATGAACCTTAATGATGTATCCGCCTAAGAGATTCTCATCTTCCTTTTCTGTCAGAACAATCTCACAGTCGGGATATTTCTCTGCAAGAATCTTTCTTGCCTCTGCTTCTTCTTCCGGCTGTGGTGTGCCTGCACAGGTCAGTTCTGCACGCAGGATATGATTCTGTCTGTCCCAATAGAGATAAAATGCATCCAAGATATCCTCTATTTCTCCGATATAACCCAGTCTGCACATCATCTTGGTATAGTTCACAAGCACCTTGGATAATCCGGCATCCTGATAAATTTTCTTTATCACGGCATCCTTCTTATGTATGGAAATCACCGGACTTGTGAGAACCTTAAGCAGTTCCGGTGTAAGCTCATAAAGCTCCCGGAGTTCATCTGCCTCCTGTCTTGTGGCACCCAGCCGATACAATACCTTTGCGTTATTTACTGCTTCCTGTGTCATGAGCATCACCTGTTTTCATAATTTTCCGTGCAGCGATGACTGCCAGTCTGGCAATCTCAGCCTGAGCTGCCTGCTGTGCCTCTTCCTGCTCGTTTGCAATATCTTCCTTGGCTTTTTCTAACATATGCTCAGTCTCTTCCCGGGTCTTCTCTACCGAGCGTGCATGCTCTTCTTCTGCTCTTGCTCTGGCATCAATAATAATCTGGTCTGCCTCCGTTCTTGCATCCGATAAGCGTTCTTCATAATCTGCCTTTAATTTTCTGGCATCTTCTTCGCTTTTCTTTGCATCGTCGAACTGCTTCTTTACCATTTCTTCTCTTGCCTCAATCACATTCATGACTCTCTGATAAAGAAATTTACGAAAGACTACATATAATACCAGCAGATTTACAACGGTCCATAAAATATTCCAAAAATTAATGCTAAGCATTTCCCGTACCTGCCTTTCTATAATCTTTCTTTATTATTTTAAGAAGAGGATGATTAACAATGCGATAACGAATCCGTAAATAGCAGTTGCCTCTGCCAATGCACATCCAAGAAGAAGTGATTTGCTGATTTTGCTCTCTGCTTCCGGCTGTCTTGCAATTGCATCTACTGCGGATGATGTTGCTTTTCCAATTCCAAGTCCTGCTCCAATACCTGTTAATACTGCGATACCTGCTCCGATTGCTACTAATAATGTTGATGACATAATATGCACTCCTTTTCTTTTCTACTTTTTTGTTTCTCTTTTTGTTTTTTTCTTCCCTATTCGGTTGCTTCTTTGACGAACAATGCGGTCAGAAATACGAATACATATGCCTGAATCAATCCGTCAAAAATGTCAAAATAACAGCTAAATACTGCTGGCAGAATTGCCGGTACTACCATTTTCAGCAATTCCATAATGACAAATGAACCTAATACATTTCCAAAAAGTCGCATACACAGCGACAATGGTTTGATAAAGACCTCCAGAATATTGATTGGAAGTACTACCGGCATCGGCTCTGCAAAACTCTTAAGCCAGCCCTTCGTTCCTTTCCTGCGGATACCCGCCATTTCAATCAATATGATACTCATCAGGGACAATGCTGCAGTAACATTCATATCCTTAGTCGGTGGTTTAAATCCCAGCAGACCGATTAAGTTGGCAATTCCAATATAGATTGCCACCGTCATAAGATAAGGAATATACTGCTTTCCATTTTCGCCTATGGTATCCCGGAAGAAGTTATTCAACCCGTTTACAGCCGTTTCCAGAATAATCTGTCTGCGTCCCGGATGTTCCACACTTAAGTTCCTGGTCAGGAGTATGCACAGCACAATAACTACTGCCATGATAATCCAGGTTACTACTACGGATTCATAAATGGGAATGCCTCCGAAAATCGGAATTGTAAATACCGTTTCACAGTTCAATTCTTCCATCAGGCTATTTACCAGAGCATCCATCTGTCTCACTTCCTTCTGCTGCTCTAAGGCATTTTTAAATCGTTAAAATTCTAACAAGAAAAAAATGCAAACGCAACCGTTTTCTTTCTGCGAAAATAGGTCTGACCATTTGCTGCTTTTTCGTGTAAATATTCCATATTCTTCTGCAATTTTTGCCAGTTTTTTGGTTGTTTTTTTATGCAATTTGTACACTTGCGTCAATTTGTATATTTTGGTATTAAAAAAATGCAGAAATTTCCTTTTTTTTCACAAACATTTTCTGCATTTTTCTTATTCTTTATAGACTTTATACAATTTTAATCATTAAGCTTACTTCACCAGAATTCCGTGGTGTTCCTCCATATAACCGCCGAAAATGGCATTCTTATAGCCTAATTTCTTAAATGCTTTTACCGCCTTTTCGGACCGGTAGCTGTAACTTCCTATAATATAAAAAGATTTTTCCTTATCCGGGAATCTCCGCAAAATACGGTCTTCCGTTATCTTGTCCAGCGGAATATTCTTTGTTCCTGCCACATGTCCTTTCTGGTAATCTTCCTTTGCCCGGCAGTCAATTATAATTGCATTTTCCGAAGTATGCGCTGCATTGATTGCTTCATTTACAGTCAGACGTTTCTTAAAAATACCCATTCTTCTGTTCCCTTCTTCTTTTGTTATGCTTTTGCCTGCATATAAATCCGGATGTTTTCTTCCAATAAATCCAGATCCACCGGTTTGGCAATGTGTGCATCCATCCCTGCTTCCATACAGGTCCGGATATCTTCCGCAAAGGCATTGGCAGTCATAGCAAAAATCGGTATTTTCGCTGCTTCCTTCTTCTTAAGTCTCCGGATTTCTTTCGTTGCATCATAGCCATTCATAACAGGCATCTTAATGTCCATTAAAATAATATTATATCGTCCTTCCTCCGCTCTTGCAAACATTTCTACTGCTTCCTTGCCATTTACTGCCCGGTCACAGTCTGCACCTTCCATTTTTAACAGTTCTTCCAATATTTCTGCATTTAAATCATTATCATCTGCTATCAGAAAACGCATCCCTTTTAATGTCATTTTCTCTTTTTCTGTTGCTTGTCCTTTTCCCTGCAATTGCTGCTCTTTTCTTGCCTGTTCGATGCACCGTTTAAAATTTGTCACAAAAAACGGCTTGCTTAAAATACTTTGAATTCCAGCATAACCCGCTGCTTCTTCTATCTCCTTACAATCATAGGCAAAAAGCAGTAATACTGTTTTCTCTCCCAGAATCTGATGCAATTTTTCTGCTGTAGTAACACCATCCATTCCCGGCATCTTCCAGTCTATAATTACAACATCCCAGGTCTTTGTTTTTCCGGCTTCCACAGCCTGTTCTGCCATATGAACCGCCATTTTGCCGGAATCTGCTGTCTGCACATCAATCCCAAACGGATGCAGCGTATCCATAATATATCTTCTTGATTCACTCTCATCATCAACCACCAGTACCTGGCTTATCTTCTGCAGTTTCCACCAGTTAACCTTCTCCTGGTACTTTATTTTCCGGAAATTCAAAATCACCTCAAAAGTAGTTCCTTTTCCAAGCTTACTCTTCACATGAATGCTTCCACCCATTAACTCCACCAGGCTCTTGGCAATTGGCATTCCAAGACCCGTTCCGGAAACCGGATTAACAGTGCTTTGCACTTCCCGGCTGAATGGGTCAAAAAGATTCTTAAGATACTCTTCACCCATCCCCTGTCCATTATCACTGATCCGGAACTGATACTGTGCAAAGTTTCCCTTTTTCTTTGGTACTTCTGTAATATCAAATACTATCTTACCGCCCTTTGGGGTATATTTTACTGCATTGGATAAAATGTTCAGCAGTATCTGCTTCAGACGTAATTTATCTGCTTCCACTTCTTCTGTTTCTATCCGATGTACATGAATCATGAATTCCTGCCCCTTCTCTCTGGTCTGTGAACGGATAATCATATCCAGTTCTTCCACCAGTTCAGCAATATTCGTGTTCATAATATTAAGGACCGTTTTACCGGCCTCAATCTTCGACATATCAAGGACATCATTAATGAGTCCAAGCAGATGTTCCCCTGAATAAGTCAGTTTTCTTGCATATTCCCGGACACAATCCGAATTTTCAGCATCTCTTGAAATCAGTGTAGCCAGTCCCATAACCGCATTTAAAGGAGTCCGCATATCATGGCTCATATTGGATAAAAATACACTTTTCGCTTCATTGGCACGCTCTGCCTCTGCTTTTGCCGTATTTGCAAACAGCACCGTCTCTTCCAATGCAGTATTGACTTCTTCCAGCTTCTCTGCTGCTTCTGCCTGCTGCATTGCATTTCGTCTCGCGTAAGCTACCTTATTCTTTTCATTATAAATCCATAAAATACTAATACCCAGTGCTGCTAACATTGCAATGATAATGCAGGTCACTGTCAGCCAGATATGCAGCATCATAATCTGATAATCTGCCAGTACATTCTGCACAATCGTAATGTCCACTTCACAGGCTATCATATACTGTGTTCCTTTTAATGCACGATACGAAAAATAGTCGGACTCATTTTCACGTTCCAGGGTTATACACCCGGAGCTGCGTTCTGCATAGTCCGACTTCACTTTTTCATAATCTTTCTTATTCATAATCTTTTGTTCATGGTAACTATCAAACAGATTATAATTTATGGTTACTTCACCCGGCTCATTATTAATGCTTGCATATGCCACTTCTCCGTTTTCATCCATGACATAGATATTAGCCTGTCCGTTATAAGCAGACGTTACAAAAAGATCGTTAATAATCTGTGGCCGGAATAGAAATGCAATTGCTTCATATTCTTCCCCATTGACCAAAAAAGAATCTACTGATTTTGCAATTATAAAGATTTCCTCTCCATCCTTCCAGGTACAGTACTGGGCAATTCCTTTATTCTCACCAAATAATTCTGACAATCCATCCTGCATCTGTATTCTGCCATTCAGTCCACGCATGCACAGATATTCACCTTCATCATTGACAAAGACAATATCCCGCACCATATTACTTTCCATAGAGTCAAAATAGTTCTGGTAATCTTTCAGTTCTGCTTCCCTTTCCCCATCCCCGAACATATATTTTTCAATAGAATCTATCTGTTCATAAGTAATCTCCAGACGGTTCCGGTAAGCACGCTCCATCTGTTCCATCAGTTCAGATAAACTCTGTTTGCTGTTCTTATCAATGTATTGATTTGAACCCCCTAGGTCTTTTGACATCCAGCCAAATATCAAAGCCATAACCACAATACATACAATCAATACCGTAAAAAACCTTTTTTCCTGCTTTTCCTTTTTCATCCCGCATAATACCTTCCAATCTGTTTCAGATTATCAGACTGGTTCCTGCAAATTTTGTCGAAAAAGCAAGATGTCTCTGCCTAATTAAATCTTTCCTGAAGTCCGTTTTTCCCTTAAGTCCTCTACCAGTGCATAAACCTCCGGTCTCCGTTCCTTCAGATGTTCGTCTAACGCATGCCGGCGTTCTTTAAAGCGCTCTGCCAGTTCCGGATGTTCCTTTGCAATACGCTCATGTACTTCCCGTCGATGTTCCTCTAACCGCATAGCCAGCGTTCTTTCATCTTTACCGGAAATATTAACAATCTCTTTCAAATGCTCCTCTAAATGCTCCAGCCACTCATCTTCGTCCAGTTCTTCCATATGGGACCAGCTTCCATGTAACAGCTTTTCCACATCTCCTGTCTTTTTCAGCTGTTCTATCTGTGCCACAATCTGCCGCTCTATAGCATCTTCAGTTTCCGAACCAAATGCCCAGACAAATTCCTGCACCCGGTTATCCGCCCTCTTTCTTGAGGCACTGCGCTGTTTATTGTCTACACCGCCCTCCAGCGGATAAGGACGTTCATAACCCATATCCTTTAAAGCAATATGTATTGTTCTTCTTGCGCTGCCCTCTTCTATGATGTGTCCCAGACCAAGCTTTCGCATCTGTTCATTCAAATCTGCAATATGTTCTGTAATATAAAAACAGATACCACGTTTCTTAAGACCCTGATACAGCATTTCCAACTGATCCGCCGCTGTAATGTCCATGGAGCCGATAGCACTGGCATCTAAAATGACTGCCTTCGTATCCTCTTTTATATTGTCTTCAATGTCCCGCTTTAACATCTGCACATTAGCAAAAAAGAGATTACTGCTGAACCGGTATATCAGAACACCTTCTATCGCATGTATCTGATGACTTTCTTTTAAATCCCGGAAATGGCGATGTCCCGGCTGGATTCCAAGAAAACATCTTGATGGCTTGGCAGTACGGATAATCATCTCAGTAAAGGAAAGTATAATGCCAATCAAAACGCCATTGATGGTTCCAAGCATCAGCACGCCAAAGAATGCTCCTAAGAAAATGAAGAATTCTGTACGGCTGACCTTCAACAATCTTGCAGCAAGCTCAAATTCCGTTGCCCCAAGTAATGCAGAAATTACAATTGCCGTCAGCATCGGAATCGGAAGATAGCCGACAAATCCGGTTCCGCAAAGCAGCAATACCAGCATGGATAAACCGGCTATGATTCCGGTCAGCTGTGTCTTACTCTGATACTGTTCTCCCATTGCAGTTCTTGAAACAGAGCCATTAATAGGACAGCAGCCTGTAAATGCTGCCAGGAAATTTCCCATGGAGAATGCAAAAATTTCCTGATTATCATTAATTCGATATCCATTCTTCTGTGCGAAATTATTTTCTGCCAGAAGCGTTTCTGCCATAATGACCACTGCCACCGAAAGGCTGATAGTTACTACCTCTTTCATCGGAAGCATGCGGATATCCGGAATCACAAACTGTGGAAGTCCCGGTTCTACTGCAGACAGCGTCTGGATTCCCCATTCCCTCACCGGAAAAAATTTTGTCATTACTGCTCCTGCTGCCATTAAAAGCACTGCCATTGGAAATTTCGGCATTACTTTCTTTGATACAAGAAGTATCAGAAGGGAAATGCCGCCTAAAATCAGTGATGGCAGATTCACCTTCGTCTGCCCGATATGCTCCACCAGCTCAATGAGTTCTCCAACGCCGGCGGTACCGCCCATTAACTTTGGTACCTGCATCAGAATAATCGTGGTGCAGATTCCGGTAATAAATCCACCCATAACCGGTGCCGAAATATAGTTCACCAGTTTTCCTGCTTTCATAAAATAAAACGCCAATAACCAGACTGCCACAAAGAAAGTAAGTACCGGCACTGCTGCAATTGCTTCACTGCTTCCACTCTCAATACCAAGTCCCACCAGTGCCGAACCGATTAAGGCTGCCGGTGCCGCATCTACGCCAAAAATAAACTGTGGTGAAGTCGAACACAGTGCAAATATCAGAATTGGGAAAATGGAACCATACAGACCATAGACTGCCGGAAGTCCTGCAATCTGTGCATAACCCATAGCTATCGGAATGGAAACTGCCATAATAATAATACCGGCCAGAATATCCTTTGGAAGATTTTTCTTATCATATTTACGAATGGTAGCTGCAAGTTGTATGCGCATATTATCGCTTCTTTCTACTATATTATTTTTTATTATACGGCAAATAAGATGATTGTACAATTCTTTTGGCAGCAGAAAGGACAGGCTCTTTATCCGTGCCTGTCCTTTCTGTTCTGGTTGTTCTAATTATTCTGTTCTGTTTATTCCATTCTGATTATTCTTTTTTATTTCTGATTATTCATTTTCAGTTGCTTTCTTTCTTCTGAAAACAAACATTCCTCCACAACCTGCTGCAATCAATGTCATACAAACTGCAATTGCAGAATTATCACCTGTCTTTGGTTTACCGGATGTCTTTACGGTTGGCTGGCTATTTGCTGTTGTTGATGCATTTGCTGCTGTTCCAGCCGCACCACCGGAAGCTGTACTGTCACTTTCAGAAGTTGTACCGCCATTTCCGGATGTTGTACCACCATTTCCTGTGGCAGCCGTATCTGCCAGCTTTTCTGTGGTAATAAGATAAGTAGAGCAATGATTCTGTTTTACGGTCAGATATCCTTCTGAATCTACTACTCCCGCATCAATATTTAAAATCGTTCCATTGTCAAATAACCGGCTGTAATATAATGTCTTTCCGGCATACCGGGTTCCCACAAAAATACGAATCTGTGCTTCTGCCGGAAGCTAACCGGAATAATTATACTTAATCTGTTCAATGAAAATATTCTTATTTACTGCATTTGGAAGCGTGCCCAGCTCACTGTAATCTTTTACAATCTTTACTCCAAAATCATAGCTGGAAACATTATCAACGGCTGACATGGTTCCTTTTCCAAAGGTAAAGGAAAGCTCATCATTGGATTTGATAACAATGTCCTTTGTCTGATTCTCTGCCAATATCTGCCGGAATCCATTGTCGGAAATAACGGTATCTCCATCTGTTACATCCACTACGCCATTCACTACAACCTGCTTCGGTGTAAAGGAAATCACATCCGCCCCGGAATATACATTGTAAACATTCTCTACTTCTTTTCCTTCAAATTCATAACCAGCCGGTAAGGTATCTTCCGCAAGCGCCATGTTTTCTACAAGCTCTTTCATAACCGGATGTGCTGCGTCCATAAGATATCTGGTTTCCTGTGTATTATAATCCGTATAACTCATAAGAATCGGACAAAGAATCCGGTAAGAATTACCAGCCTCATAATAGGTTCCTCTATAAATAAAGGTGTCTCCCGTATCCTGTTTCTTTACCAGACAGGCATCACTTCCTCCACTTGCCATCGTAGTGGAATAATAAGCTGCTATCTCTCCATTTGCTGTATATGCCGAAATATCCGTAAGCTTATCTTCTACAGTTATTGCTACCTCTGCACCCAGCGTAGTGCATTCCTGCAATTTTTCAATCCGGTAGGTCTTATTTCCGGACATATCGGTTACTTCTGTTATAACAAACCGGCCTTCTTCTCCGGTTTTTGTATACACATCACTCTGGACCGGACTGATATCAGTTCCAAAATAACCACCATATACCTGAATCATTTCAAAAGGATGCTCTGCCTGCATCTTCATGTCATTAACCTGTCCCTTTGCCACAATCGGTGATGACATATAATTCCAGGATGAACCAAACGGACATCCGTCAGTTCCACGATATACCGTTACTGTACTGTCCCCGGAAACCGTCAGCAGCGACTTGCCGCCTTCTGCAAATAATTCAATACCATCCGGGTTCTTTCTGTTTTCATTGACGGTAAGGCTTCCGGAACCGCAGATTGTCAGGGAGCCGCCCCAGCCGCCATGCCAGATTCCAAGATTCTGCAGCTTATTACTGCCTACCAGATTCAATTTAAAATCGTCTCCCATCATGTTGGTATAAAGTGCAACATCCGGATGGTCATAATTGGTTAAGGTCAGCGTATTGCTTGCCTGGTCATAAGACGCTCCGTCCACTGTATTTTTCTCATTGGTGGAAAATACAACCGTATCATTCAATTGAATATTGGCAAATGCAAACTCTCCTTCCATGCATGGTCCATTTGATGCCTGCACCGGAATCATGGACGGAACCATCATCAGGGATGCTGCCAGTGCCACTGCACCAATACATTTTAAAGCACGTTTCATTTTCATAAATCTATCCTTCCTTTCTTCGTATTATAAAAACACTATAAGGAAAACGATAGATTCTGTGCAGTCTACATCCGTTTCAAAATATGAGAAATTTATCTCACCCAGCTTTTTGGGGCAGAATTTCAATCTACAAAACCCGCACCAATAGCTGCCGGCAGCTTTTTACGGGTACCCGGCAACTACGAGAAACACGCTTTGCAAGTTTTTCCAATTATCGCATAACCAAAAATCCCCCGAAACAGATTTGGGTTATTATTAACCGCCTGCTCCGGGGGATTCCATTTTTATTTTTATTCTGTTCGTACTCTACTAATCCTGCTTGCCTAATGAAGTCTTTCTTAATGCTGCCGCAATAATAAATGCATACACTCCACCAATCAGTGCGGTAACTACCTGGGTAAATGAGAACTGAAGCTGCAATACCTTTAACATTGGTGCCATTTTCTCCGGAAGCATATTTGGTAAAATAATCAGGGAAATTACAACTCCCATAAATAATCCTTTTAAGATAGAACCGATTACAATAGAAACCGGGAATCCTGCTTTACTACCAAGCTTCCCCTTAAGCAACGCTATACAAAGCACCAGAATGGCATTTCCTGCCATAATGCATGGAAACATTGCCGGAATGGCTGCCATTACCGGGCTTCCGGTAATAAAGAATGCAGTAACCGGTGTAATAATACTTAAAATAATTCCGCATGCCAGTCCCGCATACAATACAGTTAAGATTAATGCTGCATTGATAACTGGTCCTGTTATGTATACACTTAAGTTCTTAAAGAACTGACTTGCAATACAGATTGCAAGCATAATTGCAGTAACTGTAATTTGTCTGGTTTTCATGATGTTTTTCTCCTATCCTGCCCGATGTTTTTATAATTGTTCCAACGTGCTCTTTACACTATTTGCGGCACTTAAAATCACATTGGACGATGCTGCAATCTCCTCCGTTGCTGCGGCAAGATTCTGAATCCGGTTACCGGTATCATTTACAACATTTGCCAGCTCATCTGCATCTTTGATAATCTCCACAATGGATTCTTTTACCTTTGCCTGGCTCTCTGTACTCCGGGATGCCGTATCCTTGGAATTCATGGCCAGTTTATTTATCTCATCTGCAACTACTGCAAAACCTCTTCCCGCCTCTCCTGCACGGGCTGCTTCGATATTGGCATTCAATGCCAGAAGGTTAGTCTGTGCAGCAATGGAGACTACTTCCTGATTATTCTCTGCCATAGATTCCAACAGCATATCAATCTCCTGCATTCTGCCAGTCAGCTTCTCACAGAATTCAGACACATTACCAATTTCCTCTGATACTGCACTGCATTCCGTCGCATTACTTTCGTTTCCATTCACCATATCATCCACAGAATCATAGAGTGATACAAACAAGTCATTGACTGTCTCCACCGTTGTTTTAATATTCTCCTGCTGTTTCTCCACTGCATCTTTTTCTGCCTTGATTTCATCAGCAAGTTCTAATGCTCTCTTCTTCTCTTCCTCTACGGTATCCTTTACAAAATGAATACAATTTTCCTTCTTATTGAAGCCATTATAAATAGCCAATGCCATCTTTTCACAGCTTTCATAGCCACAGCATTCACAGTCAATGCATCTTGCTTCCTTAGTCTTCTTGCCCATCTCATCATAAATCTGATTCAGTTCCTCTGTAGACGGAAGTTTATAATTACACTCTTCGGAGCAGTCTGTATATTTTCTAAGATAATTCTCCAGTTTTAATTTTGAGAACTGCTTATTTAATTTTGCAAGCCGCTGTGCCGGAGTCAGTTTCCTTGACCATGCACTGTTCTTCGTATTCTTCTTACAGTTCTCCTGTATCTGATGGATATTATATAAAGCTTTATCTGTTCCTGCAATTTCCTCTTCAACACCGGTTCCGTAAATACAACCCATTCCACAGTTTAATGCGTCAATGAATAATTCTTTATTCATGCCCTTTGCAATTTCTTCCTTATGCTCCTCTAAATAACGATATGTGTGCTTCTCTCCTTCTATCTGGCGTATATATACATCGTCCCCTAAGAACCAGTATACATTTTCCTTTAAGCCACCCGGCATCGGATAGATGGAACCAAGTCCATATTCAATTTCATCACTGGCAAATGCACCTGATATATTATGTTCTCTTACATATTTCATCAAATGATCAAATGTCACATTATACGATACATAGCCTTCTGTATCCGGGTCATGAATCTCTGACCATTTTGCAACACACGGACTGATAAATGCCAGTTTATCCGTAATTCCCATCTCCTGTTTTGCATAAATTGCGCTGCACATCATCGGACTGTGTACCGGGAATAACTTTGGAAGAAGCTCCGGTAAGTAGTGTTCAATATATCCCACAATTGCCGGACATGGCTGAGAAATTCCACCGGTAAAGTTGTATTTCTTTACATAATTAAGATATCCCCAGGTTGTAATGTCTGCACCGAAAGATACACTGATTATACGGTTCACTCCAAGATTCTTTAATCCTCCCAGTACCCTCTCATAATCTCCTGGATAATTTGCCTTGAACGCCGGAGCTAATAGTATGGATATTTTCTCACCTTTTGCAAGGTCTGCAAAGAATTGCTCCGTATCATCTTCAAACTCTCTTGCACCATGCTTGCAGGCATCCATACATGCGCCACAACCAATACACTTTGCCGGATCCACCTGAATCCGCTCTGTTCCATCCTCTTCTGTTACTGCCACACATGCCCCCGGACAAGGACACACTCGAATACATTTGTTACACCCAATACAGTTGTCATTGGTAAAAACCAGACTCATTTCAAGCACCACCCTTTACTTATACCCATACGCTACCTTTTTTCAATTTCAACAAATAATATCCCATATCTGTCTATTCATTATATAATATTATTTCTCAATAAAATTGTCAAATTTTCATATTTTTAATGTGTTTTATTCTTACGATTTTCCACAATTTTCGACAATTTTCGAGCAAAAAAATAGTCCTCATCTCTATTGTCTGGCAAAAATCTGCAGCTATTTCATCAGAAAATGCTCCCGCTCAGGGTATTGCTGCCGGAATGCTTCCAACGCAGCTTTCTGCAAAACTGCAAATTCCCTGTCCATATGAAATTTATGTGGCATTGTAAATGCAATTGCACTTATCTGCTCTGCTATTTTTTTAGCAATTCCTTCCTCTGACAGCTGTCCCATTCCAAATACTAAAGAGGTGAAACCTCTTCCCTTTTTACTCACATCCATAAATGTAAGAAACGTATTCTTTAATTCTGCCTGAAGTATCTCCTGTTCCACCCGGCTTCGGTTCTCTGCATCCAGAAGATATAACCCATTTATGATTTCAACTGCCTGTTTCTTCCGCTGTCCCGAAAAATCTACTCCGGTACTTTCCGAAAGATATTTCATCTGCATCAGATAACCAATAAAGGTATCCTCTTTCTTTTTCTTCTTTCCATATCGAGCATATAAAAGCTGCTCCCGGAAAGTATCTCCTTCTGCTTGTTCCGTACACCCGTGCTTCTGCCATAGTTCCATTCTTTTTCCAGCATTAACTTCCTGATAAAAATCATTCAGCCACTTTGCATCTTCCTGCATAATATTTCCTCTTCGTCACTATTTTATAAAATCTTCAACATTACTGATGTCAACTTTACGATACTGGGATACATAGTATTTTTCTTCCTGCAGGCTTTGTACTTCCTGATTCTTTCCATCATAAATGTCCACTGCAAGCCTTGCCATTTCTCCAGCCTGGTCTTCCTTGTCATTATATACGGTTCCCTGCATGGTTCCATTCTGTATTGCCTCTAATGCATCTTCCAATCCGTCAATACCAAATATAATCGGCCACTCCTGCCGGTTATAACCGGCATCTTTATAAGCTTCAATTGCCCCTAATGCCATTTCATCATTGTTGGAAATAACCATCTCCACTTCGGTCCCATACTGACTGATAATCTGATTCATTCTATTTTCCGCCTGTCCCCTGTTCCAGTCTGCAAACAGGTAGCTCAGTTTTTCCAGATTAATTCCCTGTTCTATCAGTGTCTTTACCGAACTGTCTGTACGGCTGATGGCATCCTGATGTCCAGCCTCTCCCTCCAGTAAAATATACTGAATTCTCCCATCCTGATTCCTGTCAACCTCAGGATGATTCTTTATGTAATCTGCTGCAATTTCTCCCTGCATCTCGCCGGACTGTTTTGCCTCACATCCTACATAGTATAGTTGATTCCACTGCGACAAATCCTCCGGAACCGGTTCTCTGTTAAAGAAAATGACAGGAATATCATGCTGTCTTGCCAGTCTGATAACGGTTGTCGGATCCGTTCGGTCAACCAGATTTACACATAAAATATCACACCCGGCATCTATCATTTCTTCGACAATTTCATTCTGGGCTTTCTGATCATTATCTGCACTTCTGACAGATGTTATAATCTTCCGTTCTTCTGTTTCCCGCTTCTTTAACTCTTCCTTCAGTTCATCCACCGTGGCGTTGATAAACGGGTCATCATGCGTATAGGTAACTACACTCACCCTCAGTGTATTTTCTATCCGCTTTGTCTTCTGATTGCATCCGGGCAGCACCAGTATCAGTATTATCAGTGTTACCGTAACCGCCATTGTCCTTCTTCTTGTTCTACTCATATGAATATAAAAACCTTTCCAGATCTTTTGAATACAAATCTTCTTTATTGATTATTCTGACTTCTGTTTTACAACTGTTCATTTTGTAAAAGGAATGCCTTAGCTTTTTTGCAATCTCATTCATACTCTTATACCCCGTCTCATAATCATCCGGTACGACAAGACATTCTATATTCTGATTATCTAATAACACAATTGCTTTTTCACTGCTTCCAACTCCATAAATCTTTGCACCGTGATACTTATTTTCTTCTGCAGCCTCACCCACTTCTTCTAATGCCCAATTGTCCAGAATTACCAGATAATCCACCTGTTTCTTAGATGCAATAATCTCACTGGTGTTCTGGTTTCCCCTGGCATAATTGTACTCCCAGGAAATTTCACAACCACTTCCCTCCAGACCATCTTTCAACCCTGCAATTCTGTTCACATTTTCCTCTGTCTCTGCCTTTCCAAGAATGACACCGATTTTTTTATTCTCCAGTTGTTCTTCATCATCCTGTATTAACCGCTCCGCAAGCATCTGACCAATCTTATAATTATCCGGTTTTACCGTTGCATAACCAGATGGCTCTTCTGCGTAGGTATCCTCATTAATCAGTATAAACGGTCTCTCTCCCTGCAGCCGGTTTAGCATAGTCTTTGTTTCTTTTCCCGGAGCCGGACAGATTACAAATGCATCTACATTATTCTGCAGTTGTTCATTAATCAGTTCTTCTTCATCCTCCATGCTTTCAATTAAATCTGTATTACAAATGATCAGATGCAGATTATTATTTTCCGCAGACTGTTTTAACCCATTCAGCAATGCATCCCATCTCTTATCTCCGGAATCTTCCACAATAACCGCAACTCTTTTCATCGACTCATTATCTGAAAAAATCCTGATTATAAAAAATGCAGCCAGTACAATAAGCATCAGTTCTGTGAGAATAAAGGTAAGCTTATTTTTTTTCATCTTCTACCCTCTCTCTTTTTCTGTTCTGATTTTCAAGTTCTCCACGTTTTTCCTCTGAATAAGGAATTGCCGGAATGTGTATTACAGCCTTTGTTCCTTCATCCGGCTCACTGTAAATTTTTAATCCATATTCTTTGCCAAACATCAGTTGTATCCTGGTATGCACATTGATAAGCCCAACTCCCGAACCATGCTTCGGAACTTTTTCACTATTTGTCAGAAGATTATCAACCACTTCCTGGCTCATGCCCATTCCATTGTCCTCTACCGACAGGAAAATATCATTCCCTTTCTGCTCACCGCGTACAATAATTTTGCCGCCCTCATCTTCATCCATATTTCCTACTCCATAATAAATCGCATTTTCAAGCAATGGCTGTACTACCAGTTTTACAGTACAGCATTCCTCTACGTTTTTATCAATCAGAAATTCCACTTGAAACCGGTCTTTATAACGAATCTGCTGTATGTTCATATAACTTTTGCTATGTTGTAATTCTTCCGAAATCCTTATCACTGTTTTTCCTTTTGAAAGACTGATGCGAAGCAGTTTTGCCAGTTCCGAAATCATAAAAACAGCTTCTTCATTCTTATTTGCCTCTACCATCCAGGTGATGGATTCCAGTGTATTATAAAGAAAATGTGGATTAATCTGGCTTTGCAGTGCATCCATTTCACTTTTTCTCCGCTTATTCTGCTGCCGGATAATTTCTTCCATCAATTGTTCTATCTGCTTATATGAATTCTGGACAGAATATGCCAGATGCCTTATCTCTGAAGCTCCCCCTATATATATTTCAGTCTTTTCTCCTGTTTCATAAGACTTTACGGATTCATCCAATTTCAAAATCGGTTTCGAAATCTTTCTTGCCATAATTTTATTCACAACAAAAAGCATCATCAGAAGAATAATTGCCGTGGCAATTATATAATACCGGAACTTATTAATGCTTGCCGTCTGTACCCCCTCCGGTACAACTCCTACCAGTTTCCATCCGGTATAAGATAGACTGTTCACAACTATATTACTTTTTACCCCATTCACAGAAATCTCATATGTACCATCTGCATAACCGGCAGCCGTACTGCTATCTTCTGTAAAAAATCCCCTGTCTATTTCTGCTTTTCTTGGGTGATAAAGAATTTCCCCATCATCTGTACATAAATAATAATACGTCTCTCCCGCTGCTTCATTCAGGTTATCTAAAACCTCTTCTATCATGGAATACTTCATATCAACCAGCAATACTCCACTGTCCGGAGTGTCACCATGATTCATATCCACAAGACTGCTTAAAGACACCACCCAGTTATATTGATATGTCTCATTCTCAAACAAATCCTGTATATGGGGTGTTGATATATGTATATTTTCTATCTCATCTATAGCGCTTTTATACCAGTCCTGCTCTGTTACTTTCTGATTCTTTTCTCTGGTAGCTACTGGTTCTGCTGCAATAATTTTCCCATCACTGTCATAAAGGGCCATACTCTGCAGCTTATCATTATTTACTTCATACAACAGACTGAACTGCCTGCTGAATTCCTGGTCAGAAATATCATATTCCTGTACGATATTATAATTAACAGCATTACAAATCTGTCTCATATTCCGCAATTCATTATTTACCTGATCCACTGTACTCTCTATCCGGCTTTCTGCATTGGAAATTGCGGTTTCTTTTACTGACATTTTAAAACGGCTATAAATCAGTAATCCCATAACTATTGTTGTAACAATGGTCATGGCAGAAAGAACTGTCATAAGCAGTGACTGTATATCCATCCAGGCTGAAATATTCTGCATCATATTTTGAATTATATTCCTTTTTTCGTGCTTTTTCTTTCTGTTTTTTTTCTGATTCATACCTCTCCACATTCCTATTCTGGTGATTTTCTGTATTTTGACGGAGATACTCCAAATTTCTTTTTAAACACATAACTGAAGTAATTTGCGTCCAGATACCCTACTTTTTCTCCAATTTCATAACTTTTATCATTGGTTTCTACAATAAGCCTGACTGCGACATCCATCCGGTAATCCGTCAGATATGTAATAAAGGATTTCCCGGTTTCTTTTTTAAATATAGTTGAAAAATACGAATTGGATACACCAAGCACTGAGCATACCGTATCCAGGGAAAAATCAGGTTCCATATAACGCTCTGCCACAACATTCTTTGCATCTGTAATCAGCCGCCTTGAAGTATTATTTCTTGCACTTTTCAGCTTTTCACTAATTGCCACTGCTGCTTTTTTCATCCACTTCATCAGAGTTGCTTTATCCAGTTCCGGCACCTTTTCATAGAGATTTTCTTTTTCTTCAAAGAAATCATTAAAGTCCATAAAATTATTGGCACAGAACCGGTAAAAAGCACCTACCATCTCCATAACTGATAAATGATACTGATTTACTGTAGCAGCACTTTTATGAAGTTTTTCCACTTCCCTCTCTACTGCTGACTCAATGTCTTTTACATTTCCAAGATAAATCGTTTTAAACAACTCATGCATTTTCGTATCTTCTGACTGTACGGCTACCGTCTGCTCCCGTGGAACTACTTCCGCAATATTTATAGCCCTTGCAGTTCCATAAAGAACCCGGTAGGATACTGCTTTTCTTGCACCTTCATAAGAATTACTGATATTCAAAAGACTATCGCAATATCTTCCAACACCGGCCGTTACAACTGCACCAATCACACGGTTCGCCCATCTGCAGAATCTATCGCAAAAATCTGTCAGTTCTGTTGCCTTATCTTCTGAATCAAGCGATACTATCAAAACTGTATTCCCAAGATACATAAATTCCTGACAGTTGAGTTCTGATGCAATCCTTTCCTTTATTTCATGCTCGACAGACATGGATAACAACAATGGATTCATTCCTTCCGGCACATGGTGCTCTGAAGTATGAAATACCACGCTGCAATAATAGGGTCCCTCCAGTGGAATCTGATAGGCAGATAAAAATTTCTCATATTCTGTCTCATTTACCCTGCCTTCAATTAACGAAACAAAAAAATTCGTCCTTAGCACCGGAAGTGCATCCTGGAAATAATTTTGCAGTTTTTTAACATTTAATTTTTCTTCTCTTTCCCTGTTTAAAGTCTCTTTCAATCTTTCCATGCAGTCAGATAATTCAACTGCATTTACCGGCTTTAACATATATTCTTCAATTTCCAGATGTACTGCCTCTTTGGCATATTCAAATTCATCAAATCCTGTAAAAATAATAATATGTATATTGGGATAATCATTATTTAACTTCTGTGCCAGTTCTAGGCCATTCATATAAGGCATTTTTATATCGGTTATCACAACATCCGGCTGTATATTTTCTACCAGTTCCAGGGCTTTCACTCCATTGGTTGCACTGCCTGACACCTCAAAGCCCAGTCCATCCCAGTCCATCTTATGTTCCATTGCCTGGATTGCTTCTATTTCATCATCAACTAAAATCACTTTATACTTTTCCATATGACGTTCCTCTTTCAGCTCTTTCTTCTCCTGTTCTTATTATATCAGACAAATGTCTTTTTCTGAATACCTGATATTGTTTAGGCCGTCCATTCATCTCTGGCGATGAGCGGGCGGCCTATGGTGATTATATATGAATGATTCTGATTACGAATTACTTATTTTTTCTGTACATATTTCAGACAGTCAAGTGTTACTGCTGCCAAAATGATGATTCCTTCGAAAATAAACTGAAGATTTGTATCAATACCCAGAATAGTAAGGGAATATGTAAGGGATGTAAAGATAAGTACACCAGTTACAACTCCGGAAATCTTACCAATACCACCGGTAAAGGATACACCACCAACTACGCAGGCTGCAATAGCATCCATATCCCATCCTTGTCCATATGCTGCACTACCGGAACCAACCATTCTGTTACATTCCAGCCAGGAACCAAATCCATACAGGATACCTGCCAGAATAAATGCTCCTAATGTTACTTTAAATACAGATATACCGGAAACTGCTGCTGCTTCAGGATTTCCACCAACCGCATACAGATTCTTACCAAATGTTGTTTTATTCCAGATGAACCATACTACGATAATTGCAACAACAGCCCAGAGGATAATTGTCGGGAATTTTCCAATCTGCGGAATAAACATAGCCGGGATTGCAGAATCAATAGCTCCGAAGGAAACACCTTTTGTTGCATATGTTACAAGTCCGAAAATAATCAGCATGTTTGCCATGGTTGAAATAAACGGATGCATCTTGAACTTCGCCATAAAGAAGCCTGCCAGCATAGAAAATGCTGTTGTAAGTACAATACAGACTGCCAATGCAAGAATTGCTCTTGCAGCAACCGGGATACCGGTAAAGTCAAAGATATGGCCAAATACACCACCTGTATTAATTCCGTTATGCATGATGATGGTTGCTGTTACCATACCCATACCAACCATACGTCCAACAGAAAGGTCAGTACCTGTTAAAAGAATCAGTCCTGCAACACCTAATGCCAAGAACATTCTTGGTGAAGCCTGCTGCAGAATATTTAAGATGTTTGTCGTTGTCAGCAACTGTGTATTCTTTACAACCGGTGTAATAATACATAAAGCAATGAAGATTAAAATAATGACAATATACAATCCATTTTTATAAAGGAACTGTGTGGTATTAAAGGTATATTTGTAATTTTCAAATTTCTGTGCTCTCTTCTGTGCAAATGTATATCTTGACATACGGAGTAAGTCAATCAGATGATACTTATGTGCATATGCATCATGCCTTCTGTCCTTAATCTCCTGAAGTCTGGACTCATGTGCCATCTGGGCATCAAATAATTTATTCTTATAAACATACTTCTCGTCTTTTTTCTCATCTGCATCGCTGAGTCTGCTCATATTCTGCTCATGCTCTGCTTTGATGGAAGCACATATATTTTTGTATTCTGCATTTTCAGCTTCTTTCTCAGCTTTGCAGCTATCAGCAACTTTCTGATAGTAATCATTTTTATAATGTTTTGCAAGATAACCTTCTGCATCTGCGATAAGCTTTGATACTTTTTCTTTATTTGAAGACTCTACCGCTTTTGCCTGTTCTAAGGCTTCCTTGTCCTTTGCAATCATTCTGCTCTTTTCTTCTTTTGTTAAATTCTTATTTTCCTTTACGATTGCAATGTGATTTTTTAAGCTGCGCACCTTATCTGAACCATCCTTACGAAGTTCATCAATCTGTGCCTGTATTTTCCCTACATATTCATCAATCGGCTTCAAAAGCTCTGCCTCTGCAGCGGATGAAAGAATAATACTACTGTCTGCCATATCCAATGCTCCTTCCTGATTATAAATATTTCGCACTGAGTCTTAATAACTCTTCCTGATTTGTTTCCTTAGTATTAACAATTCCGGCAAGATGTCCATTTGACATAACACCAATCCGGTTTGTGATTCCAAGGATTTCCGGCATCTCAGAGGATACAACAATGATTGTTTTTCCCTGTTTTGCCATATTGATAATTAATTCATATATTTCGTATTTGGCACCTACATCAATTCCTCTTGTAGGATCGTCCATCATAAATATATTTGGTGAGCGCTCCAGCCATTTACCAAATATTGCCTTCTGCTGATTTCCTCCGGACAAACTGGAAATCATATCATCTGGTCCCATACATTTTGTATGCATGACTTTAATTTCTTCTGCCGTCGCACGAACCATATCATCATTGGAAAGTGCGAATCCATTTTTATAATGATTCATATTGGCGATTGTAGTATTAAATGTAATATCTGCTTTCAGGAAAAGTCCATTTGCTTTTCGTTCTTCTGTAATTAAAGCAAATCCATGATCCATTGCATCTTTCGGGGATGTAAAATTCATTACTTTTCCATTATAAATTACATTTCCTGCCGCTCTGGTACGCATACCAAAAATAGTTTCCAATAGTTCCGTACGACCGGCTCCAACCAGACCATACAGCCCAAAAATTTCTCCTTCTTTAATATCAAAAGAAATATTCTGTAATTTTGGTGCATACTTAGTTGAAAGATTCTGTATAGAAAGAATCGTTTCACCAGGCTGGTTATCTACCGGTGGAAAACGGTTATCCAAAGAACGGCCAACCATTGCAGAAATCAGTTCATTCATATTGGTATCTTTACTTGCCTTTGTCATAACAAGGCTGCCATCCCGAAGAACTGATATTTCATCACAAATTTCAAAAATTTCATCCATTTTATGTGAAATATAAATCAATGAAATTCCCTGTTCTTTTAACTGCCGCATCATCTTGAAAAGTTTTGCAACCTCCGGTGCTGTCAGCGATGAAGTCGGCTCGTCTAATACGATTACTTTGGAATGATAAGAAATTGCTTTTGCAATTTCACACATCTGGCGCTGTGATACAGACATTTTTTTCATTGGCTGTGTCAGATTAACAGTAATACCAAGTTTACGGAATAAATCGGAAGTTTCTTTTCTCATTCTTCCTTCGTCAATCATTCCCAATGAATTCTTCGGATAGCGTCCTAAGAACATATTGTCAATGACACTGCGCTCCAGACACTGGTTTAATTCCTGATGAACCATTGCGACACCATTTTCAAGTGCATCCTTTGGGCCAGAAAAATTAACTTCTTTTCCATCTAATATTATTGTTCCTTCGTCCTTTTGATAAGTTCCGAAGAGACATTTCATCATTGTCGATTTACCGGCACCATTTTCACCCATAAGTCCCATGATTGTTCCAGGTCTGACATTCAGATTGATATGATTCAGAACCTTATTTCTTCCGAACGATTTGCTCATGCCGTTAATCGATAAGACATATTTATTCTTATCCTCTGCCATAATTCTACTTCCTTTTCTTTGAAAAGAAGGACACCATTTTTATCTGATGCCCTTCTGTATCTATGCTGTTTTCTTCCAGGCAATAACCTTATTTTGAAAGAAGTGATGTATAAGATGATGCATTGTCTGTTTTAACCATGTTGATTGCAAATGCATCATACTCACCCGGGTTGCCAAGACGGTTTGTAATGTTAGACTCTGTCTGTCCATCACCACCGATATAATCTACTTCAAGGTTCAAAAGTTTGTCATAGTTCTGAAGAAGTGGCTGATAGGTTGAGCTAAGGAAGTTATCGGAAGCATTGTAAATATCAAGCCATACCTTCTTGCTTGGGCTCTTGCCTTCATCCAGCTGATTGGATACTTTGTCATAAACCTTGGTTGAGTCTGTAAAATCCTGATAATTATCAGCTGTAACAGCTATATTTAATGCATAGTAGGATCTTTCTTCTTCACTATATCTGTAATCTTCTCCTTCTGTTAAGCAGTTTCCTGCATCATCCGGAGTACCGATACCGGTATCAATGTCTACTCCATCTAATGCATTACGAAGCACTCTTAATGTCAGGTAAGCCTGAACATCTGCATGCTGTGAAATTGTTCCGCCATATCCTTCTGCGATAGCTGCAACAGCATCACTATTTGCATCGTATCCGAAGGTTGGTACTTTGTTATCTTTTGCCCATGCATTAAACATTGACATTCCCATACCATCATTATTAGAAACAACTACGTCAATCTGGTCGCCAAAAGATGCGGTCCATGTTCCGATTGCATTTCCTGCTGTAGCTGCATCCCATGTTGCACCAGCAGAGTTCTTCATCTCCTGTGAAGCAAGTTCACGAATTGTATAAGTCTTTCCATCTACATCCAGTGTTGCATCCTGAACAACTTTTGCAGAACCGTCTACGTTTGTACCAGCCGGTGTTGAATCAATTGCTCCATTTGCATCTACTCCGGTTCCAAGTGCAGAACGGACACCACGGGTACGTGCAATAGAGTCGTTATGTCCGATGTCTCCGATTGCAAGTACATAACCAATTACTCCGTCTCCGTTACGGTCAATGGACGCTGCATTTTCTTTGATATAATCAAGAACCATCTGTCCCTGCAGTTCAGCACCCTGATTTGCATCAAAGCCTACATAATAGGTATCTTTGTTGTAATTTAATGCATCCATGTCAAGTTCTCCTGTGGAGCTGTTGGATGGCTGACGGTTAAACCAGCAAAGTGGTTTATCCTTGTTTGCTACGCTGCTGGTGCTTCCTGAGTCACCAGAGCCGCTTCCTCCGGAAGAGCCACATCCAACCATGGATAATGCAAGTGTTGCTGCTACCAATACAGTTAATAATTTTTTCCTTCTCATTCTTTTTTCCTCCTGGTTTGCAATTTGTTGATTTTGGTTTCTCCGAACCTGTCTCATCGACTAAATTCATTATAATCACAAACCAATCTGGAAAGAATAGAATTTTTTTGGATGAAATATCAAAATATTTTGATAATCTGTAATTTTTATATGTATTTTGACGAACAACTATGCAGCTGCACCATCATTCTGTTGGCATGTATGCAGGAATGCCTCTGCCAGCTGCTGGTTCTGCTGTGCCTGTTTTCTGATATGATTAACCACGAAAAAAGGCAGGAAAAATAAGGAAAGGAAACCTAAACACAATGCGATGGCACCGACTAATAAATCAATCGGAAAATACGGGACTACAAACCAGCCAAATTTTGCAATGTTCCATGCCCATTTTGCCGCTATTCCAAAACCACCCACTTTGCTGTAACAAACACAGCCCATAACAAATCCTATCATAATAAAAATCGGATGGAATGCCAGCATCATTCCGATACCTCCACAGACCGTTCCAGCAATTGCCAGTCCCCAGATTTTCTGAATCTCATATAACTGTGTCTCCGCTTCCCGTTTTACCTGCATTGCATAACCATAATCGTTACCAAATTCCACTTCTTCATAAAGATTTCTTTTTTCTTTTGCCATAATATTTTCCTCTTTTCTCCGATGTTCCACCGGTTTTTATTATTGTTTTCACTTATATGACGGAATAATATTATGGCAGGTTTTATTTTTTTAAAAATTTTTTTGACAAGTCCTTATTGCTTTCTTCCGATTACCTGCTTCCCACACTTCCTTTGTACTATGCACACAAGGCTTACCATACCGGAACGCTGAAAGATTTGAGAGTCGCAGAAAAAAGAAGATCATTGCAGGAATTGTCTGATGCTACCGGCATCCCAAGTTCCACACCCGGCAACTATGAGAAAGATGAAAATGTAGATATGTCACTTGGCAATCTACTGACGCTTGCAGACTTTTATCAAGTAAGCACCGATTATCTTCTTTGCTGAACCGAACTACGTGAACATACAAATAAGTCAGTATCCGATCTGCATCTCAATGATGATGCAGTTCAAATACTGACTGATGAAAAATATAATCCACGGTTATTATCAGAATTACTCTCTCATGAAAGCTTCCATTATAAAGTTTAGGTTTCATGTACAATCGACAGCCCAACTTAACTATCTGCTTTCTACTATTGTATATGTTCCTGATTCAAAATTTACATATAATGTTGCAAATGCACTATTATATTCCCAGCGGATTTCCAGAGACCTCTCCCCTCCGGAGATTGCTACCTCTGCGCCTTCCGAAAATGCCTTATGGGTATTTCGCATGCGGATTAACGCAAGCTGTTTTTGAACCACATCTTTTTTCAACCCTTCCGTGATCTGATCAGTGGAAAGATTTGTCCGGTTGATTTCCTTATGTCCGGATTCTCCCGCGCGCTGCACCGCTTCATGGTCATTTTTTCCGGCAAACAGATCCAGATACCAGATCTGCGGTTTGCCCGGCATAAACATCTGGATTGCCCGCGCCAGAAGCATTTTTTCATCCGACTCTCCCAATGCACTGTAGTACGTGGCATTTACCTGATAATACAGATTCTTTTGTCCATGTAAATTTTTGACCATGCCTCCGCGGGATACAATCCGGTCAATTAACGACTGGATCTCCTCTTCAGGAAGCAGCCCCTTTAAGTCCAGAAGCGGGATGCCATCGTGACAGCCGAGCATGTTGACCGTGGAGATCTTCTTTTCCACAATCTCCTTCGCCCATGCCGCAAGGTACGTTCCCCGCCGGTTCTCAATCGCATCAATGACCAGTCCCGGCAAGAAAAAGTCATAGGTTGCATAGCCTTTTTCTGCAAGTGTCTCATATATTTTTTCATCATACGCTGCGTGGATCTCCGGCAAAAGCGTAAGTCCCAAAGGTTCTGCCAGCGCATGGATCTTCTGTAAAAGTTCCCACGTTTCCGGATCATTGAGGAAGTTTTTCTTTCCCGGTGTCTTCGGCGCATAGGCAAAGGCATCCAGCCGCACAATCGCTGCGCCGTAAGAGGCTATTTTTTCCAGTGTTTCACGATAAAACTTCCACACTTTTGGTGACTGGATGTTTACATCCATCTGTCCGAGATACTGTCTGCCATGCACTTCCTGATAAAAGGTATTCCAGTACGGCACTTTTTTTCCATCCGGAAATTCCACCATTAGGATCGGCAGCCCGGGTTTGCGGAAAAACATCTGCTTCAGGCAGCTTTCATCCGGCTGGATATAGCCTTCCTCCGTCATGGTTCCATGCCCTTCCCAGAAATGGTTCCAATCGATGAAGAAATCGCGGTACGCAGAAGCCTCCCCTTTTTCCACAAGATCCCGAAACTGCGGGGACTGTGCGGAAGCATGGTTTAAAATAAAATCGAGTTTCAGATCAATTCCCATATTCTTTAACTGGTCAAGGTCTTTCCGGTTGGCAAGCTGCTCATTCAGGTCATAGTCGATCACGGAAAATCCCCGGTCGAGATCGGAATGGTACAGGCTCGGCAGAATGTAAAAAGAAGAAAATACATCCTGCAAAGCCTCAGTTTTCAGCAATGTTACGATATCTCCCAGATTTCCTCCAAGGCTGTCGGGATATGCATTGAGCATCGGTTTATGGTTCATAAACTCTTCCGTCCTTTCCCACGATTAATCCTGCATTTTTGCGCTGCACTTCAAGTTTTTCCTGTTCCAGTTCTACCACGCGACAGATAAACGGGCTTGCGGCATTCTCATCGCGGTTTCTGCGGATGCGCCGCTCCCTGGTCTCCTCCGGGGAACTTTCCAGAAAGACGGGCAGATCCACACCATGTAAATCGTCACTGCCTCCGTGTGTCCACTCCAGAAGTAATACGGATATTCCGGAAAAATCGGTTTCTTCCGATGAAATCTCGCCATCTTCCCGTCCCATATGCCGCAATGTGATCGAATCTTTTCCCTCATGAAATGCCGCAAGCACTTCATTGATCCGGTCGAAGTCAATCTCTTTCTTTGTCCCGAGATATCCACGCAGTCCGTCTTCCCCGGCTTCTTTATACACACGCAGCCGTTCTTCATCGTTGCGTTTTGGAATCCGGTGTGGATAATCATCGCCCGAGAGCAGGTAACAGCCCCTGCCGTCATTTAAAAAATACTGCTGCAATGCCGTGGCAAGTGTTGTTTTTCCGGAACCGGAGCCACCGTAAATGCTGATGACCATGCGATTTTTGGTATTCCTCTCACACCATTTCTGTACTTTTTCGTATAATGCTCCAGCCTCTTTCAGCTCTGTAAAAACAAACTGATACGCCTCATATTCTCTGGTAAACGGCGGAAGCGGAATTCCCGCATGCATCAGTGCTGCACCGGAATACTGTCTGCCGCTCTGTTCTTCCAGATACAAGGCATCCGGTTTTAACCCACGCAGGCGGACATAAACGGCTGCCTGATTTGCCTCTGCCCTAAGACGCACTGCGCTGACTAATGCATGATCCTGTTCCTCTGACACCGTCATCCATGCCGCAATTTCATCCATAAACGGATCGGACAGCCGCCAGTAGGTTCCCTCGTTAATGAGCGTTTCATACTTCTTGTATGTTTTAATCTGCTCCTGGATCTGCTGTTTTTCCTCATCGGATAAAAGCGCCGGGTTTAATTCGTAACCGAAGGTTCCAGCCATCGCCGTCACCCCTCGGGTGTGGAAACTTGTTACCCGTCCGGTCTGGTGGTTCGGCACCGCTGAAACGTGCGCCCCCATTACGGAAACCGGATAGAAAAACGACGTTCCGTACTGGATCCTTGTGCGGTTGATTGCATCGGTATTGTCACTACACCAGATCTGTGGGGAATAATAAAGCATTCCTGCGTCAAATCTGCCGCCGCCACCGCTGCATCCCTCAAGCAGAAGATCCGGATACCGGCTGCACAGGCGCTCCATAAAATCATAGACACCAAGCACATAATCATAGGAAAGATTTCCGGCATAGACATCTGCCATACTGCGGTTCATATCCCACTTGACATAATCAATTTTTCCCTGATCCAGCACGGCACAAATCTGATCAAATACACAGTCGCGCACTTCTTTTCTGGAAAAATCAAGCAGTAACTGGTTTCTCGAGCGCACCGGCTTTTTCCCCGGAATCTGAATTGCCCAGTCTGGATGTGCCCGGTAAAGGTCGCTGTCTTCATTGACCATCTCCGGCTCAATCCAAATGCCAAATTTCACCCCCTGATTATGCACACGGGTAATAAGCTCTGCCAGGCTTCCCCCCAGTTTCTTTTCATTGACCTGCCAGTCCCCAAGAGAAGAATTATCATCGTTTCTTTTCCCAAACCAGCCGTCATCCATCACTACCATATCAATTCCAAGGGAAGCAGCTTCTTTTGCCAGATCCACGATCGTATCTCCCGTAAAATCGAAATATGCTGCCTCCCAGCTGTTAATCAGCACCGGGCGCTGCATATGGACATATTTGCTGCGGCACACATGGTTGCGGATGCAGTTATGATATTGCTGCGACAGTGCAGACAATCCGTCTGCCGAATAAGACAAAATGACTTCCGGTACCGTAAAGGTTTCTCCTTCCGCAAGCGGATAGGAAAACAGTTCTTCATTTAATCCGAGAAGCAGGCGCGTCTGGTTGAACTGATCTTTTTCTGCCTCACAGGAGAAATTTCCGCTGTATACAAACAGCATTCCATAGCAGCTGCCTGCGGTCTCTGTTGTTCCTTTTTCTGCCAAAATCACTGCCGGATTATACTGATGGCTGGACGTTCCCCTGCGGCTGCCAAACGCAATGGTTCCATGCCCCAGCGGCGTACGCTCCAGATTGCGCTCCATGGCATGCTTTCCATAAAACCGCAGGACATCAAAATCTCCCTGTACAAAATCCAGACAGGCTGCCGCTGCCTTTTCGATCGTAATCTGCCCAGTTCCCGTATTTTTAATCTGGACGCTCCTTGTAATGACATCGTTTTCTTCCAAAACACCATACAGCAGATGAACTTCAACCTGTGCGTTTTCGTCTGCAAGGACAATTTCCAGTGTCTGTGCTTCCTCTTTGTCTGCCCAGACAGCCGGAAGTCCCTGTAACTGGTATTTGCCGCTTCGGATCTCATAACTTTTAAAAAGCAGATCTGCGCTTTCCACCCCTTTTTCATTTTTGATATTCAGCGCAATATTGCGGTAATCCCCAGTTCCAATGGAAGGATACTCCTGTGGCAGCGCATCCAGCGAATAGGTGCGGTCCATGCCCGCTGCATAAGGATTTCCGGAAAATCCACGGTCTGCATAGGTTAAAACATAATCCATGGGGCTGTTTGTTTTATCTCCATAGTACAGATGCAGCAGATATCCCAGTGGATCGACCTGCATCTGATAAGTTGTATGCACCGTATGCAGGTTAAATATTCTTTTATTTGGATTGTATATAATTGCCATAGAAGTCACCTCGTTTTATTTTTATCCTTTGACTGCACCGTTTGCCACACCGTTTAAAATCTGTTTCTGACAAATCACATAGAAAATAAGGATTGGAATCAGTGCCATAATATAGGAAGCAAATGCCAGATTGTAATTGGTTCCAAACTGTGTCTGGAAATTAAGCTGTGCAAGCGGCAGCGTATTCTGTCCGGTTCCAGACATGATCACAAGCGGTGTCATAACATCATTCCACGTTCCAAGAGCTGTCAGGATTGCAACTGTTGCATGCATTGGCATCATCATTGGAAAGACCACTTTCCAGTAAGTAGTCCATGTGCTTGCTCCGTCAATATCTGCCGCCTCTTCCAGCGCTATCGGAATATTTTTTAAGTACCCACTGTAAAGAAGGACGTTCATTGGCATATAAAATACCAGATACAACAGAATGACACCCGCGCGGTTTCCAAGTCCCATATGCGCCGTCTGCTTTACCAGAGGCATCATTAAGATGGAAAACGGAACAAACATTCCGCTGACAATATACAGATAGATAAATCGGAAACTTTTTCTTCTTGCCATGCCGCGTCCGATCACGTAGCCTGCAATTGAGTGGATCAGGATTGCCAGTACGATTGTTACCAATGTGATCAGTAAACTGTTTCCAAGAGAGTGCCAGAAATCGGTCACTTCCATTGCCTGACGAAAATTTTCAAAACTCCACTGTTTCGGGAAAGAAAGTGCACCCGCCACATCGTTTGTCATCTCACTCGGTTTCTTAAACGCAATGATCACTGCCATATACAGCGGGAAAAATACCGTAACCGTCCCCAAAATCAGAATAATTGTAAGTACCCAGTTTGTTTTCTGTTTTTCTTTCATCATAGCTGCTCCTCCTTCTTATTCATGACTGTCATCTGGAAAAGTGAAATCGCCACGATCACAATAAAGAAAATGACTGCATTTGCACTCTGGAATCCAAACTGTCCGCCATCCATACCATTTTTATAAATCAGGTAAGAGATGGATTCGGTGCTCTGTGCCGGACCTCCCTTGGTCAATGACATGATCTGGTCGAATACCATGAGGAAATTCTTTGTGCTCAGTACCAGATTGATCGTCACAAACGGCATCACCAGTGGAAATGTTACTTTCCAGAACTGCTTCCATTTACTGGCTCCGTCAAGCATGCTCGCCTCGTAGATTTCCTCCGGTACAGTCTGCAGACCGGAAATATAGATGATGGTATTCATGGCAACTGCCTGCCATACACCAACAATCAGCACACCAATCCATGCGTATTTTTCACTTGCAAGAATACTGTTCTGTAAAAATCCAATATGGAACACATTTCCCACAGTTGGAAGAATGTAAGTAAAAATAAAACTGAAAATATAGCCGATGACAAGTCCTCCTAAAATATTCGGTACAAAATAAATACCGCGCAGTGCACTTTTAAAACGGATTGCACTGTTTAATCCAACTGCCATGATCAGACTTAGCACATTTACCAGTATCGTTCCTGCCAGTGCATATTTAAACGTAAACAAATAGCTTTTTCCCACGCGGGAATCCGTAAACAGATCTGCATAGTTCCGGAACCCGACATAATCGTAAGTTCCGTATCCTTTATAATTGGTAAAACTGTAAATCACACCTTTGATCATTGGAAGTGTATTGAATGCAAAAAATAAGATTACAACCGGTATGATAACCGCCAAGAATGTTTTGTCCCTGTTTGACATTTTCTTTTTCATTGTGCATCCCCCTGTTCTTTCTGATAATCCTGTACTTTCCGAATCAGATCCCGGTTGTAGCGCTTCCAGTCGGAATCAAATTTTTTCAAAAACTTTTCCTGTGCATTGTCGCTTGTATCCAGCAGGAACGTCTGGATCATGGCATCCACACTCATCTCACTCGGATAATGGTGATCCTGATAATCTGCCATGCGGTTGTTTTCAATGTAAGGACGCATATCCTCGAGTGTTTCCGGAATTGCAAAATCCCCGTCTTTGCAGGCAATTCCGCCCTGATCATCCAGATAAATCTGAATGGTCTCATCGTCATACAGATATTTTAAAACTTCATATGCAGCCTCTTTATTTTTGCATGATTTCATTACGGAAAACTGCAGATCAATTCCTGAATTTAATACATTGTCTGATTCCTCATCATTTGCAGGAAATGTAAAAGAGCCGATATTCATATCCGGATTGACCGATTTGATCTGCGGGATCGCATAGCTTCCAATCGGATACATGGCAGCTTCCCCGCGGGCAAATGCTGTACATGCATCGTTATAACCATATGCATACGGATTTTTTTCTGCGTAATCCAAAAGCGCACGCATCTTTTCTGCTACCGGTCCATACGTATCGGAAAATGTGGTATTTCCCATATTTACCTGATTGCAGGTATCCGAATCGGTAAGTCCGACTGCCAGCGCATTCCACGGAGCCAGACAGGTCCAGGTATCTTTAAAGCCCAGATACAGCGGAAGTGTTCCGCTCTGTTTTATTTCATCACACAGTGTGGTAAATTCCTGCCAGGTGGTCGGAACTTTCCAGCCATTTTCCTCAAACATATCTTTGTTATATAAAATTCCTGCCGCGTTTGCCGCATATGGAAGTGCATACGTGCCATCCTTTGGAATAAACTCCAGTTCCTTATCCATATCCAGATATGCCTGTTTTACGGTCTGGACTTCATCCAGATCGGAAATATCATCAAACAGATCTGCATCTAAAAAGTTGGAATAGTTGATGTCTCCTCCGATTGCGATGATATCCGGATAATCCTCCCGGATAAAACGTGTCTTTAAAATGGTCATTGCTTCGTTTGGAGATGAAATCATCAGATGGATGTCATCATGTGTTTCATTGAACTGCTTTTCAATCTTTTCAAATGCCTTAACTGCTTCCGGTTTGTAGGAAACCACTTCGATTTCGGTTTTCCCGTCTGCCCTTTTTTCACTTCCGCATCCGGCAAGATCCGTCATACACATGCCAAGTGCGAGCACCACCGCAACACTGCGGAAAATACTTCTTTTTGCCATATTCTTCTCTCCTTTTCTTAAATATATCCGCTTACCTTTTTGATAATCTGATTATAACATACCTTTATGCATCCTTAAATACCCGTTTTTTTTTAAATTTTATACCCAAATGCAATATTTTGTGCTATAATAGATACAAATATCGCATTTTGGTATATACGGAGTGTTTTATGAGTAATACATTTTTTAATATTTTTCCAAATGAAAATTTTATCGATCTGTGCATGTATCAGTTTGGATATGAACAGTGTGATCCCGGCCATTCATTCGGGCCTGCAACACGCAACCACTACCTGTTTCACTACATTCTTTCCGGAACCGGAACTCTCATGGCAGACAATGCAAACGGGGATACACAGACCTATTCCGTAAAAAGCGGACAGGGATTTATGATTTTCCCGGGGCAGATCAATACTTACATTTCCGATGAACAGCTTCCATGGGAATATATGTGGATCGAATTTGACGGCTTACGTGTAAAAGAGGCTTTAAGTGTCACAGATTTGTGCAAAGACGCGCCCATTTATCATTCACACTCCAAAGAATTACGGGAAAAGCTTGCCGATGAAATGCTTTATATCGTCAATCATCCGCAGGAATCCTCCTTCCATCTGATTGGGCATCTGTATCTGTTTTTGGATTATCTGCTACAGTCGGCAAAATCGACAAAGCTGGTCTCCAGCGGACGCATGAGTGATTATTATATAAAAGAAGCGATCAATTATATGGAACAGAATTTTCAGAATAATATTTCGATTGAAGATATCGCTGCGGTATGCGGCATCAACCGGAGTTATTTCGGAAAAATCTTCCGCAACTCGATCGGCCGCTCCCCGCAGGAATTTCTTATGAACTACCGCATGGTAAAGGCTACGGAATTATTAAAGCTGACTTCCTTATCCATTGCAGATGTCGGCTCTGCTGTCGGATACGAAAATCAGCTTCATTTTTCCCGTGCATTTAAAAATATTTATGGTGTCTCCCCACGGGAATGGAGAAATCAGAACAAGTAACAATAGATAAGATAGATATCATTCCTATCAGTTTTAATATCTCTCAGTATCATTACCTTGTCCATTGAACACTTCCATATCAGCAAAAAGGACATCCAGTCCACACTTCTTCTTAATCTGTGCGATATACAGTGATGAAACCTTAAGTCCTGTCTGTTCAAGTACATATGCCTTTATCTACTCATATGTCGCTTTTCCTTTGAATTCAGATAAATCCATGTTCTCTAGGGAGATGTGCTATCGACCATTCTCTTGGAATGTAAGACAATTGTCCCCATATTGAGTAAAAATTACTTGTTATACTAAATAGCATCCCTTCATCTTTTTTAAAAGTTTCACACCCACTTAGGGCGATAGCCTTTACCCTTTTCCAAAATCGTTATTGTTCAGTATTTATTTCATAATGAGCTTCATCATAAACTAAGAACTCACAATACTGAAAAAATCTTATAAACAACCTTTTGCACATTTTTTTGTTATTTATATAGTCATAAGCCTTTATAAGACTAATAAAATCGCCATATCCTCCATTCTTTTTTAGATGGTTCCATACTTTTGTGGTTAACCCTTCCCTTTCTATAATACGTCCTAATGGCATATAAAAATATGACGAATTTGAAGTATAATATATATCGTGTGGAAACTTACAAGCTTCCATATAAATCAATATTTTATCAGCATTTCCATCAATCTCATACACTTTATCTATAATCATATCCCACGCATCACCAGACCGAATTATTATGTGATTACGATAATCCATTAACTCATCAAATAATTTCTGTAAATACCTTTTAGTTTTACATCTTGCAATCTTTTTACAAAATTTATTTTCATCTAAATCCTTATCGACTTTATGTTCCTGCGTTATATTTCTTAAATGTGTCTCTATATTTTCATTTTTGCAAAAATTTAGGTAAATTTGGAATAGTTCTTCACTCCACCGTACAGGCATTGATATCCACCCTTTTTCCGCATAGTACTTTATTTTATCTTTTATTTCTTCTTTTTCTTTTCTATCATACCATTCGCTCTTGTAAATCATTAATAACACTTGTAATTTCATTGATATTGATTCTTCGTTATAATTTTCAATATCGAAATAATCAAGCAACAATATTATTTCATTCACTGGCTCCCCAATTTTCACCAATGCTATACAATATTGCAAAAGTGTTTCATTGATATGTAGATTATTTGATATTATATTTTCCATCATCTCCTTTGCTAGTTCAAGGTCATTCTCTAATAACATTTCTATCAATTCTTTAATTACTGAACATCTATAATTTTCATCTGTAATCTGATTTATTGCTAATATCATTTGCAAATATTTTTGGGTGAATATTTGCAATTCATTCCTTTCAAAATAATATTTATTCCACATAATTTTCAAAGCGTCTAACAGAAAGGTATCTACTATCCCATCCTTTCTCCATCCGTGTCGTATAACACCAGAATTTAGACCTTTTCTAATATACTCTATACTTTTTTCGCTATCAAAACCAGTATATAAATATGCCAATTCAAAATATTTCTTGACATTTTCTGTTATATCAAAGCTTTCCTGCCCCTTATATGATTGATTAATATCTGGCAAAAATCTCCTGATTAATTTATCACACTCCTCCGTTTCTTCATTTTTTAATTGCTTAAATAATAAGCCTAGATGAATTACGTTTTTTGCTTTTTGTTCCAACATTTCAAGCAATTTTTGTCTTTCTACATACACCAACCTTTTCTCACTAATAATTAAAGCAAATATATTTGTAGCTTCATAAGTAATGTTTGTAAATCGATTAAAAATCGTATTATTATAATCAGAAAAAAAAGTCGTCATTAATCTTGTATACGATATCTCACCATCTAACATTTTTGCATAATTACAATATAAATTTTGATGCAATACCCTAGTATCATATTTATATTGTTCACTTACACAATTACGGTTATATAACATACTTAAAAAAGCTGCCTTATTATGTTCTTTCTTAAAGCCAAACAAATCCACCCAACGTTCCGCACTTAATCTCTCAAATTCATTTTCCAGTATTCCTTCTTCTTCCGCTGTTAACTCAAGGTCAAAATATTTTTTTAGCATCAAAATGCCTTTTGTTTTTTCACTACAACGAAGTAAGCATTTTTCTAATTTTTCTGAAATCTTCCTATCTTTCAAATATCTTAAATTTTGAACCTGAATCAAAAAGGCACACAAACATTCTATATTTTCATCTGTAAACAATTCCAGTAAAACTAATACTTCCTCATATTTATATTGAAATAGAATTTCAAAGAAAGCACTACACAGTTTCTCATATTCAGTTTCACCGATTACTACACGTTCTCTAATACCATTTTTATTTATATCCTCAAGTATCTCTTTGGTATTTTTTTCAAAAATAATCAACTCTATAAAAAGCTGTGCTCTTTTTTCTTCAAAAAAGGCATTATTTACTTTTTCCATCAATTCCGGATACTCGTCTTTTATGCACTGTATAGATTGCTGCAATTCTTGTACTGCTTTTAAAGCCATTTCTCTTTTATTACATCTCCAATATATTTCTATGTTGCATAATAAAAAGCGAAATACTTCTTCAAGTGGATCCGGTATTCTTCCAATTTTTGACTTTCTCTCATATTCAGCAATACTTTTGATATAAGATACATCAATCAAAACATTACCCTTTAATGACAGATTTTCATCCTGAATTATACGATAAAAAGCTTCTTCCTCTTGTGCAGCTACTGCATAAGAGAATTCTCGTAAATACTTATATCCTGGTTCATCAGCTCCCCACAATGGATTTTTTCCCATATATGTTTTAAACAATCTCACTTCTATTGAGAATGGTAACTGTTTTTCTTTATCACTTCTATCTTCAAAATATGGCAAAACAAATTCATCAAAAAGTTCATAATTAGTAAATATTTGTTCTTTTCGTAAATTACCAATATTGTATTTATATAAATCATATAGAGATAGCGTATAAAAGTACTCTTGATATCGTCTATGTTGATATGAGTAAAACTCATCCTCAATCCTATTCTCAAAATATGTTTCTAAAATGTAGTTACAAACTGCATTCACATCTTTATAACTTAATTGAGGATACATTTTTGAAACAATATTTCTAAAATTCTTTTTCGCAATAATTACTGTTTTATCGCTATGCATGTGGTAAGCTATTTGCTTATTTATTTCTAATATTTCATCTGACTGAGGTTCTGGCAAATTAAGAGCTATTAATTTATCCTTCCTTTTACTATTCCAATAATGATCCTTTAACCAAAACAAATCGTAAATCGTTGTCCCATTACTAACATAATTCATAGAATCATAAAATAAATTAACCAACAAAATATCTTTAATTTCATCAAACAATTTTTTATTAGTTATTTTCAAACTTTTAAGTTTCTCAATCTTATCTTTCTCTCCTCTATCCTCGAAAAATGAAACTATATTCTTTTCGTCTAACTCCTGAATCTCATAAAAAGCATTCTCATTAACACAATCGTGCAAATACATATTATTACTGGACATTTTTCGTATAGACAAAATTATTTTCTTTGTATTTTTTTGCTTTGCAAGTTCTTTAATATACGATATTGTTTGTTCCGCAATTTCACTCGAAACTTCATCCAAACCATCAAGCAAGTAAATTATTGAATAATTATCAAAATTCAACTTGTATTCTGTTTTTTTTGTTATGATAAGTTGTTCCAAAGGACAAGCTGAACAATATTTCAATTTAATCAAGATTGGAATACTCTTATTTTTAGATATTGCAGCAATCTGGTCATAAAACTTTAAATTACTTCCACTTAATATCATAAATATTTTATCCAAAAGGACACTTTTACCAGTTCCAGGTAAACCTCTAATTACAGATATTTCACTATTCTCCAAAAGTTCTTCGACAAGTTGTTCACTATTATTTAATCTTTTTTCTGCACAAGCTACATTTAATTCCAGATAATTGGTACTTGTTAAAAATGCTCTTTTCTCATTATCTATTATATCAGCAAAATATTCCAGTTCCCTACCTGCACCAAAAAACAATTGGCATAAATCCAGATTTTCCTTTTTATTTAATGCAACTTCAAAATATGACCTTCCCAGCCATTCAAGTTTAACCCCTCGATTTTTAGCCTTTTTATCTAATTCCTGTTTTGTAGACGATGCCGATAGTCTTGCATTACAATTATAAAATATTTTAATGACATCCAAATCGGGATACGATGTTAATGCCAATTGAACAGAATGCTCTATTTGTTTATAATCCATACTCGGACTGAAATATTTAGATTGGAAGCCATAGAATTTCCCTTTATATTTAACTGGTTCTGTCTCCAATCCAGCCTGATTAAAATCTGCACCAATACACTCTGTATGAACATATCTGCTAAAAAGATGTAAACATAGCGTTTCAAATGCATCTGCATATTTTTTATTTAATATTTCAAATTTTGCCCAATCAAGTTCTATCATTACTCTCCTACCTATCCCTTCAAACCTTCTCGCTATTACACATACAATTATATTTTACCATCTGCAAAAGAGCAAGAAAAAAGCCAAGCAGGAACCTCCACTTCAACTGGCATCTTTACTTACTTATCTCATTTTTATATTCAATCTCCGTTCTATCCACTGTTCCATGAAATCCTCTTGCTTTCCATCAGTGCATTTTAAGCCCTCAATAGGATAGGTATCATTCATATCAGTCTTAATACTTCAGTATCATTACCTTGTCCCTTGAACACTTCCATATCTGCAAAAAGGACAACCCCTGACCTGTAAAATCTACAGTTCTGGAATGTCCTTTTTCCCATACTTCACTATATTTTTAACACATGATGCAGTTTATCCACAACCTATATAATTCCAAAATGCCTAAACGCCTGCATAATCGCATCTTCCTTCTCCGGTGTACACTGTGGCTGTCTCGCATTCTCTGATTTAGCCG